>ERZ795045.6-NODE-6-length-293163-cov-9.262869_pt1 | contig 293163 bp, 286 predicted proteins | sample MGYA00375129_ERZ795045 | MGnify/ENA primary metagenome ERZ795045 (study PRJEB30174, sample SAMN05720166) | activated sludge metagenome | isolation source: anaerobic digester from wastewater treatment plant | place: Japan | collected 2015-05-15 ...
GATGATACTGGTAGGGCCGCCTACCGGGAAAGTAGGCCTGTGCCAGCCTTTTAATTATTCCTCTTTTTCTAAACAAACATCCTATTTTAGATCTAATCTGATAAACTTGTATGTTTTTTAAATAATGATTTTTTAGTTAAACCTTAAAAAATTGACTAATAAAGAATTGCAATTAGTAAAGTGATACTTAACTAAAATTAAGAGTTATTTTAAAATTTTTTAATTATTTATTCAGATATAAAACAACCTGTTTTAAATTAATTCTTAATTTAATAATTTTATCTATTTTGTTTTCATTACAAAAACGCCATCCCAATCTGCTGGTGGTGGGGACTGAATATATTGTTTACATCTTTCAAGGTATAGTTGTGATGGCCCATCTTCTGGCTGGATTTCAATACATTTCTCAAACTCTTTTAGGGCTTCTTCAAATTTTTTTTCTCTATATAATCTAAGTCCTTTTTCATAATATTCAAGTAATTTTAATTTGTTTTTAGTAAGCATCTTAATCCTCTTTTTATATTCTTTTAATTTAGAAAAATATAACAAAATTTTATAAAATAAAATTTTTATTTTTCAAAAAAAACTATTTTTTCAAATGAATCAACTTTTAAACTAGCACTTCCAACTAATACACCATCTATATTTGGCATATTCATAATTTCCTTTATATTTTCACTGTTTACAGATCCGCCATATATTATTCTTATGTTTTTGCTTAATCCCTTTTGATTGATTAATCCTCTGATATAACTATGTATTTTTTCTGCATCTTCACTTTTTGCAACTTTGCCAGTCCCTATAGCCCATACTGGTTCGTATGCTATTATGAAATTATTTTCATTTATTTCTTTTATATTGTCTAATATTGAAATTTGACTGTCTATTACTTTATATTCTTCGCCTTTTTCTTTTTCATTGCTATCTTCTCCAATACAGAATACTATTTTTATTCCATGTTTTAATCCTGCTATTATTTTCTCTTTTAATAATTTATTGTCTTCATTGAATATTTTTCTCCTCTCACTGTGGCCTATTATCGCGTATTCAATAGATTCATCTTTCAACATTTTTGCTGATATTTCACCTGTAAAAGGTCCTTCATCTTTATAATAAAAGTTTTGGGCTCCTATTTTTATATTTTTGAAATTATCCTTTACTGGCAATAATAAGTGAAAGGGTATAAAGAAGACTACCTCTTTTTTATCCTCAATATTTTTAATTTTTTTTTCTATTTTTTCAAAATATTCAATTGCTTCTCTTCTATTTTTATACATTTTCCAGTTTGCACCAAAGAATTTTTTTTCTCTCATGTGTTATCCTGTTATTTTTTTTGTGTAACTATATAAAAAATTTATTAATAATTCACTGAAAATAAGAGTTGTTAATATAACTGTTAAACCTGCTCTGAAGTTAAACTCGATTGAATACACAGACAAAAATATTAGTAATTCTTCACCTTGAACCAAAAAAAATCCATTATTTGATATAAAATTACTGAATGACTTTGGATTATCAGATAGAATATAATATACTACTCTTAATATGATTCTTATTATTATATAGATTATTGATATAATTATAAGTTTATATGATAGTTCGAGTAAATATCCACTGAAAAACAGTAATGGTATTGAGTAATATTGGTATGTTTTATTAAGGAAATTCTTTATTATTAAATTTTTTGTCTTTGTAGAAAAATTAAAGATTATACCTAGAGCAAAACCTAAAGTAAGAGGTATTATCCCTATCATTAAAGATGTGACAATACTTAATCCAATTATTAATGAAAATGTAGCCAGGATTTGAATTTTAGATTCTATTTTAAGTTTTATAAATATGAACATTACTAAAAAATATGTTATTAAAAATATTATTAATTCATTGTAATGTACAGTAAATTCATTTTCTTTGAAAAAGAGGTAGAAAACTGATATTACAGAGAATACTATAATATTATTTATATTAAAATGTTTTTTCGCTTTTTCTATTTTTACAAATAGATCAGAATATATAAAGTTTATTATTGATACAAAAAATATAAAATGTAATGGTATAAAGTCTTTTGGTGCTATGATTGCAAATATTACAAAAAATAAAAGTATAAATATTATTTTTTCTATAATATCAGAAATCCACATTTCTATATTTGTTTTTTTAAAGAAACTTTTTTCAACTTTACTCCCTATATTAAATGCTATAAGAAAACATGCTATATATACAAATAATTTACTTATTAAATTAAGATCTGCTATTTTATATGCTTTTATTAAATACCCTATTAAGAGTATTGGTATATATGTTTTAACGTAAGACTTTATAAAGATAAATAATGTAAGATATACAATAAGTAGTATTATTGCAATTAAAATTGATTCATTCATAATTTATTTTATAAACTCACATTTCAAGATTTGTTCCAAGTCTTAGTTTATCAAAAAGTTCACTGAGGAACTTGTTTAAGTTTATTAATTTTAATGTTTTTCCATTAGATGCTAGTTTTTTATCAACTATTATTAGTGCCCCTATAAAAAGAGAGTCTACAACCTCTACATTTTCAAAGTCTAAGATTATGTTTTTATTTTCTTCTGCTATTTGTATAAGAAGATCGGAATATTTTTCATCACTGAATGTTTCAATGAGTTCAGCTTCTTTAAACTTCAATATAATTGTGTTATCATCTTTTTTTATTTCATAATCCATATTTCCTCCTTTAAATAGTAAATGTAATATTTATTTTCATCTATAAATAATAACAATTTTTAATAAATAATCAATGTTATTAACCAATTATAATATCCTCAAGTAATATATGCGGTGCACCAACAGTTACGGGTAGCCCTGATTGTCCTCCCTTACCACAACCACCAAGAGTCCCGAAATGCATAAGATCATTACCTATTGCTTTTATTTTTCTTAATGTTTCAAACACGTTTCCTGATAGTACAGCGTTTTTAACAAGTTTTACAGGTTTTCCGTTTTTTATAATATATGATCTTGCTGGTGTAAATGTGAACATCTCAAGGTTTGTCATCCCTCCTATATAGTCGACACAATATATTCCATCTTTTAATATATCAAAAAGTTCATCTTTTTTATAATTTCCTTTATCTATAAAGGTATTTGTCATTCTTACTATTGGCTTGTATAGTGGGTCCAGTGCTCTTGCATTCCCTGTAAGGCTTTCTCCCATTTTGTAAGCAGTCTCTCTTGAATGCAATCTTGATGATAAAAAACCATCTTTTATAAGATAATTCCTATTTGTTTTAACTCCTTCATCATCGTAAGGGGTGTAACCTGCAAGTTGTGGAATAGACCCATCATCTATTATATTAAGTTCTCTTACTCCAAACTCTTTCCCTATTTTCATAAGTTCCAACATACCTTTATTTTCATATATAAAATCAGCTTCAGATAGGTGCCCAAATGCTTCATGGGCAAATACTCCTGCTATTCTTGGGTCCAATATTACATTATAGCGACCTTTTTCAACTGATTCAGCTTTTAAAAGATCTAATGTGTTTTTTATTACCTCTTCAACCTCTTTTTCAAATCCTTTTACAAGTTCTAAACCTCCATAACCAGCATTTGAAAAGAAAGATTGTTCTACATTTGTTCCTGAACGTATCATAGCATATACACTAAAACCAGTAAAAGTTTTTTCTTGAGTTATAAAACTTCCTTCTGAGTTTGCAAAATATATTTTTTTATAAATATCTTTATATACTGATTTGGAAATAAGATTTTTATTAATTATCATTTCATTATATTTTTTTATTATATTGTTTTTTTCTTCAAGAGTGACTTCTGCAGGGTTGATCTTACATTCTGTTTTTATATTGTCAACAACTTTTTTATAACTCATTATTTTTGAGGTTCCTTTAATACATGTTGTTGTTTTGATTAGTTTTTCTACTTTTTCTACTATACCTGAGTCTATATCTTTATTAAAAGAATAAAAAAACCAATTTCCATTTTCCAATATTCTTATGTTTCCTTTTAAACTTTGAGATACTGTTATATTTTCAAGTTCTTTTCCCATATATGTTATTATTGTAGGACTTGTTTCTTCAAAGTGGATTTCTATATACCTATTTTCTTTTGATAATTTTTCTATTGTCTTTTTTATGATATTCTCCATTATAATCTCCGTTTTTAAAAGTTGTTAGGTATATAAAATTTAAAAATTAAAATTTTTTACTTTGATTTATTTCCATAACTTAACAAGAGTATTCAATAATTTTTTAAAAGCTTTTTTATCAGTCTTCTCTATAGTGAGATCCAATACTTTTTTTATTTTTCCAGGCAGACAGTGTAATTATGTAAGCTGTTTGAAGGCTATTTCTAAATTCTATTAGCTCTTTATCTGGATAACAGTCAAAATAGAAGTCTTCTGTTATATTTCTTAAGTGTAATAAATCTTTTAATGCCCTATTTAACCTTTTAGCTGATCTTATAGGCCCTACATAGTTCCACATTAATGTTTTTAAAAACATCCAATCCTGAATAAGTAGTGTTTTATCTATTTTTTGATGCCCTGTTATTATCCAGTCTGGTATATCATATTTTTTTATTTTTTTATAATTATTCCAATTTTCTTTTATATACATAGCTGTTTTATAACCAAATGTTAGTCCTTCAAGTAGTGATGTACTTGCAAGTCTATTGGCACCATGTAATCCATTGCATGCAACTTCTCCAACTGCGAACAATCTTTTTAATGTTGTTTGACCATTAATATCTGTTAATACTCCCCCGCATGAAAAGTGGTAAGAAGGTACAACTGGGACAAGTTCCTCTGTTATATCTATATTATATTTTTTACATGTATTGTATATATTTGGGAATCTTTCTTTTATTTTAGTTTTACTTCCTATAGGGCCAAAGTCAAGATATACAAAATCTTTTTTTGTTTTTAACATTTGTTGCAAAATTCCTCGTGTAACTATATCTCTTGGGGCAAGATCACCCATGGTATGATAGTTTTTCATAAACTCTTTCCCATTTACATCCTTTAATACTGCTCCTTCGCCCCTTACACTTTCTGAGATTAAAAATCTTTTAGCCTCAGGATGATATAGTGTAGTGGGATGAAATTGTGTGTATTCCATATTTATCACTCTTGCACCAGCTCTATATGCCATTGCTATTCCATCACCTGTGGCAGATTGAGGATTTGTTGAATGTAAATAGACTTCGCCGATACCACCAGTTGCTATTATTGTTACATTTGCTCTTATTTTATAAACAGTATCTTTGTTTAAAGCGTATACACCTAAAACTTCTGTATCTTCATATATATCAAGTGGATTTTGTGAATGGTGTGTTGAAGTTATAAGGTCAATCGCTGTAAATTCTGTCAAAAGCTTTATATTTTTTTTGTTTTTTATTTGATTTATAAGAATTTCTTCTATCATTTTTCCTGTATAATCTTTGTGATGTATTATTCTCCTACATCTATGCCCACCTTCCTCTGTTAGATCTAATAAACCATCTTTATTTTTGGAAAAATCTATTTTTAGTTTATTAATTAAAATTTCTTCAACAAGTTCTGGCCCTTTTTTAGCTAGTAATTCAACAGATTCTTTTTTATTTATTAAGCATCCAGCATCTAGTATATCTTTTGTGAGTAATTCTGGATTATCAGCCTCGCCTTTATATATTATTCCACCCTGAGCATATTTTGTATTTGATTCTGTTGGGTCTAAGTTTTTAGTTATTACTATGATATCATCAAACCATTCAGATAATTGTAATGCTGTTATTGAACCTGCTATTCCTGAACCTATTATTAGTATTTGAGTTTCTATATTATTTGGCATCTTTTAATTTCTCTGATTTTATATAATTATAAATACTTTCTCTCAATCTTTCAGCGACTTTTCTGTTAAAGTAATCAGGGAGATGTTTTGCTCCTTCTATCATTAGTTTATCAAAAATATTTCTTGATATTATTCCAAACTCTCTTGTATTAAGTTTATTAACAATCTCTTTTATAGCCTCTTTTGATTTTTTTACACTCTCTTTTATTTTTTCACTTTCTGCTTTAAGATTAGATCTTTTTATAATAAGTTCTATTATATAATCTCTAAAATAAGTCATCATTTCTTTTTCTTTCAAAAAGTATGTTAGGTTTTCAATTTCTCCCCTTGCATAGAACCAATAGAATATAGTAAATATTTTTATAGTCTTATAATCTTTTGACTCTATCATCTCTTTTATATAAGCTACTTTATTCTCTATATTTATTAAATCTTCAATTTCGCTTTCTACAATCTGGTATATTGTCATATTTTTTTGTAGGAAATTGCCGCCATATTTCTTGTTATATACATCATTCAAAAAATTAAGGACTTTTTCTGTATCTTTTTTATTGAATCTATATATGTATACGAATTCTATAATATCTTTTATTTTTTCTATTACTTTTTCATCTGTTATAAGGCTATTAAGATTCAATTTTTTCTCTTCTTCTTCCTGCTTTTTTTTCTCCTGAATAAGTTTTTTGTAAATGTTAAAATGTTCCTCAAAAAGAGTTACTTTTCTTTCAGTCTTTTTTTCACCCAATGATGTGTCTATTATAAACTTTACTACTGTTTCATTATTTAATGCTTCTTCATAAGTAAGTTTTTTTTCTTTTAGTTCTTTTGCTTTTTTTTCTATGAACTCTTCTATTGTTTTTCTGAAAGGTATATAAAAAGTTTCAATTACATTTGATTTTTTTTCTATTTCCTCTTTTACAGATTCTTGTATATCGATAAGTATTGACATTATTTGATCTTCTATTTCAAATGCATCTAGTTCATTTATTGAGAAATGGTCAATTCTCATCCTATCTAGCTCTCTTTTAAAAATGATTTTAGTTAGAGTTAAATTTAAAAAAATAATTTTTAAAATTCTTAAATAAAGGGGTTTAATTTTGGTTTTTACTTCTTTTGATAGCTGTAAGATATATTTTAATGTTTTTGAGAGAGATTCAGAAGAAAATATTCTTATTTTACATGGTTGGACTGCGAATAGTTCTTTTTATTATTTTTTAAAACGTTATATTGATTATGCCAATCTTGTGTTATGGGATGCAAGAAGTCATGGCAAAAGTACTCTTGATAAAGATGCTACAATAGAAAAAATAGCTCGGGACTTAAGATGTTTACTAGAGGTTATTGGGGATAAAAAATTGACTATAATGGGGCACTCTATGGGGGCTTTAACTATTTTTGAGTATATTTCTCAGTTTGGTGTGGATGGTATAGATAAAATTGTTATAATAGATCAAAGTCCAAAACTTATAACTGATTCAGAATGGGGATTAGGACTTTATGGAAACTTTAGTTATCAAATGAATCAATCATTAATAAAAGAGTTTGAAGAAGATCTAAGTTTAGGGCTAATTAAGCTTTCTTATGCATATGGAATAAATCCAGAATATAATAAAATGTATAAGGATAATTTTGATTATCTATATTCAAATAGACGTATCTTTCAGGATGAACAGTCATTGGGTTTAATAAATATATGGAAAAGCTTTAGTGTAAAAGATTATAGAGGTATTTTGGAAAAAATAGATATTCCTGTTCTTTTGATATATGGTGCTAAAAGCCAGTTTTATAAAGTAGGAACAGGTTTATATCTTAAGTCCAAGATAAAAAAAAGTAAACTGTTTATATTTGAAAATGGTGATCATAGCCCTTTTTTATCAGATCCTGAATCTTTTAGTGGTCATGTTTATAATTTTATAAAGGGGGAGGGCCCCTTTTTAGACAAAAACATATATGGGAGGGTGTGATATAATTATCGTTATGACTTTTAATATTTTAAGTTAAATTTTTAAGAATTATGATTTCGTTTATTTAAAAATTTTGTTTTGAGGTTTTATTATGGAAAATAAGGAAAAATATTTACTTTCACTTGAATCCTTGTTAGATATATCTATACTTCTTAATTCTGAACTTGATTTTTCTAATGTTATTCAGTCAGCAATATTAACATGCCTTGGTCATACTGTAAATAAATATGGCCTTATTTATATTAAAAAACCTTTAAATGATTTTTTTGAACTTTCAGAATATAAAGGTATAGAAAATATGGATATAAACAATATACTAAAAATTGAATCAAACGACCCTTTTCTTGATTTTGTTTATAAAACTAAAAAAAGTTTTGAATATAATAAAGGGATGTCTGAATTAATTGATAAAATTAATCCCAAGATAATAGTACCGCTTATATCAAAAAATTCTCTTGTCGGATTTATGGCTCTAGGTGAAAAATATAGTGGTGACTTTACTGATGATGATATGGAATTTTTGGATAGGTTCAGTGTTATTACAGCAAATGCTATTGAAAACTCTTTACTTTATACTCTTGCTACTAAAGATACAAAAACTGGTCTTTATTTGCATCATTATTTTTTAGCAAGATTAAAAGAGGAGATTTACAAGTCTAAAAGATATAGTGAGGTGTTTTCACTTGTTATGATAGATATTGATCATTTTAAAAGAATAAATGATAATTATGGCCATCAAGCTGGGGACTATGTACTTGAAAAGTTGGGGAAGATAATTTTAAATTATGTAAGAATATCTGATATACCATCAAGGTTTGGTGGTGAAGAGTTTTCTGTGCTGTTACCAAATACTGATGAGAAAGGGGCTTTTAATTTTGCTGAAAGACTTAGGGTAATTATTGAAAATACAGAGTTTATTTTCAAAGCAGATATAATACCAGTTACTGCTAGTTTTGGGGTTGTTGAGTTTTCTTCTTTATGGGATGAGAGAGATATAATAGAAAATGCAGATAAAGCTTTATATCTTGCAAAACATTCTGGTAGAAACAACGTGAAAAAATATTCTGATTATTTAAGAGAGGCAGAATGAAAATAGAAAAATTAAAATTTTGTCATTTAAAAATTTCAAATACCAGTTTTGAGGAACTTATATATTATACTGGTGATTGCATAAAAGAGAAGAAGCATATATTTATAGTTCCTTTGACTTTAAGACTTTTCATAAAATCAATCTTTTCAAAAAGTTTAAGGAATAACATAAATAATATTGATATACTTATTCCAATTAATATGTTTCTATTTTTTTTGATAAAGTTATGGGAGAAAAATTATAGGCTTAAATATTCTGATGTAAAAGACCTTATATCAGCCCTTATAATAAGATATAATTCAAATAATACTGGATATGTTTTTATTGGTTCGAGTTTAAATGGTCTTAGTTTTATTGTTAAAAATCTAAAAATGAGTTTTAAAAATATAAATATTTTAGGATTATATCCTGAAGAGTTATTTGTTCATAAAAGAGATGATGTTAACCGTGTACTTAAAAAGATAGAACCTGATATAGTATTTGTTGATTATAAAGAGGAGGATGTAATAGGATGGGTTTTATCTTCAAAAGATTATCTTAAAAAGTCTGTTATTATCCTCTGTGAAAAGAAGCTAAAAATAATGGCGGGCGAGATATCTGATGTTCCATATAAGTTTAAAAAAAGGAATTTAGAATATTTTTATAAATTTATAAATAATCCATTACATGTATTTGATATAATAATATTTATACTTGTTTTTATTTATTTTTTAGGCCATCTTTTGAAAAAAACTTTTAAAAAGGGTAAAAAATAATGTTTGTTATAATGAATTTGTTTATATTGTTTGTGAGCATTTTGGGGCTTTACTATGGTTCTGTTTTTCTTATAAAAGGCTCAGTAATAATTGCTGAAAGATTTAATATAAGTAAAATGGCAATAGCAGTTACCCTTGTTTCAGCAGGTACTTCTATGCCAGAGTTTTTTGTTTCATTTATTGGTGGCTTAAAAGGTAGTGATAATATAGCTGTTGGTAATATAGTAGGTAGTAATATTACAAATCTTTTAATAATATTAGGAGTATCTGGTTTAATATCTCCTATTATTATTTCTAAAACTGTACTTAAAAGAGATTATCCGATAGTGGTTTTTGTGTCGATTCTGTTATTTTTTATGATAGGTGATGGTATTATTAGTAGAATTGAGGGCATTATTTTAACTATCTTTTTTATTTTATATATTTATCTTTATTCTAAAGTATTTAAATCTGTAGATACAACAGAATTAGCAAAAATAGAGGATGAACTAAAAAAAGTAAGCCCTTATAAAGGATTTATTGAGGCAATAATCGGTATAATATTGCTTTATATTTCCTCAGAAGCTTTAATATATTCTAGTGTAAATATAGCTAAAATTATAGGTGTATCTGAAACAGTTATAGGACTTAGTATAGTAGCTTTGGGGACTTCTATCCCTGAACTTTTTACTTCTGCAATAGCAGCATTTAAAAAAGAACCCGAAATAGCACTTGGTAATGTTATTGGGAGTAATTTTGTAAATATTACTATGATCTTGGGTTTAACTTCTCTTGTTAAACCTTTGAATGTGGATTCTTCTATTATAAATAGGGATATTTTTATAATGGTTTTTATTTATTTAATCCCAATTATTCCAATAATAAAGAATAGATTGGGCAGGTTTTGGAGTTCTATACTCTCAATTTTTTATATTGTTTATATATTGGTAATTTATGGAGTATTTAAAATTGTCTGATAAGGTAATAAAAAAGAGGGACTTTATTATATATAATGATAAATATGTAGAACTTAGGAATGCAGAATATGAAACAACTACTGGCTATAAAGGTAATTGGGTATATATAGAGAGGAGCAAAAAACAAAAAGCAGCAGTTATTATACCTATAATAGATGGTAATAAGATATTACTTATCAAGCAATATAGAATCCCAGTTGAAAGTTTTGTTATTGAGTTTCCAGCAGGACTTATTGAGGAGGGGGAAGATGTAAGAGATGCTGCTTTAAGAGAGCTTGAGGAAGAGACTGGTTTTAAAGGTGAGATAGTAGATATTAGCCAACCATTACCAACAAGTCCAGGTTTAAGTAGTGAAGAGATTTATATAGTAAGAATTAATGTTGGCGGGAAGGGAAATAAAAACCTGGAGGATGTTGAAGACATAGAAAACATTATAATCCCTTTAAATGAACTTAATGTTTATCTTAAAAATCTTGAAAAAAATGGCTTTAAAATAGACTCTAAAGTCTGGGCACTATCTTTAGGACTTATTTTTTAATAAAGATATTTATTTTTATTCCGAAAATACTTTATTTGATTATATTTTAAAATCATTAAAATCAGGGTATTATTATGGATGGATTAGAAGAACTTAAACAGGAGTTTTTAAGTGAAGCTTATGAATTACTACATACAATGGAAGAAGGTTTATTAAAGTTAGAGAAAGACCCTAAAGATATCTCTGCTATAAATGAGATTTTTAGAGTTGCTCATACTTTAAAAGGTGGTGCGGGAGCATTAGAATTAAATCGCATTGCTGAATATACTCATGAACTTGAAAATCTTCTAGACAAAGTAAGAGATGGGCACTTAAATGTTGATGAAAATATAGTTGATATATGTCTTAAGTCTTTAGATCTTTTAAAGTCTATGATTGATGCGGCGGCTAAAGGAATTGAACCTGAAGAAGGGATAGAGGATGATTTATTAAAGAGTATTAAAGCTATATTTTCTAAAGATATAAAAAATACTGAAAAACCTAAAAAAGATAAGCAAATTGTTCTGGATTTAAAAGATTATGAGTTAGAACTAATAAATGATTACATCAATAAGGGTTTTAAAGTATATGATATAATAATAGAATTTAATCCGAATTATGAAATGAGAAGTGTAAGTGGGCTTCATATATATACTATGTTGAAAGAAATAGGTCAAATAATATATTGTGCTCCTCATGTTGATGTTATACTGGAAGAAGAGTTTACTCCTGCGATAAGAGTTATATTTGCTACTGAACTTGATAAAGAGACTCTTTATAAGAAGGTATATATTTCTGATGTTGTCAGTTCTCTTAATATAAGTCATTATGAAGTTGACAACAAAAGTATTAAAGAAGACTCAAAAATAGATGATAAAAAGGTAGTTTCTGAAAAGGATTTTATAAATGTAGTTGGAGATAAAATAAAAGATAGATTGTTAAAAGGATTTAATGTTTATAAGATAGAGATAGAAATAGAAAAAGATAATCCTATGAGAACAGTTGATTCTATATTACTATATAATACACTAGAAGAGATGGGAGAAATACTTAATGCTATTCCTGATAAAGAGACACTTAGAATGGATAAGTTTTTTCAAACAATAGAGGTTATACTTGCAACAAATGAGAATAAAGAGAGAATAAAAGAGAAGTGTTTATTTTCTGGGACAACTAAGTCTATAAAAATTTCTGTCTTTAAACCTAAAGAGGAAGGTATTAAAACTGAACCAACAGAAAAAGAAATTAACAATGAAGATAGTCAAGCTGGCAGTAAAGAGGTTATCAAAAAAGATAGCAAAAAAGAAGAAAGCACACAAAAATCTTTCTTAAGAGTTGAAAGCAGCAGAGTTGATCTTCTTATGAATCTGGTTAGTGAATTAGTGATAAGTAAAGCAAGTCTTATAGAAACATCGAACTCAATAACATCTTTTATAAATACACTTAAAAGTTATGGTCTTGAATTAAAAAGAGTAATATCTAATAATAGTTCTGATAAAGAAACTGAGGTTGAAAAGTTCCTTGATTTTATAACAAAGTCATCCTGGAATGTTGATAATTTCGAGAATATTATAAACATAATCTCAAGAATTATTAATGATCTTCAAGAGGGTGTGATGAAAATAAGGATGGTGCCTATAAGCACTATTTTTAATAGGTTCCCAAGAATTATAAGAGATCTTTCTAAAAATCTTAATAAAAAGATAGAACTTGAAATATATGGTGAGGAAACAGAACTTGATAAGTCAGTTGTTGAAGAGTTATTAGATCCGCTTGTCCATATGGTAAGGAATTCAATAGATCATGGTATAGAATTGCCTTCAGAGAGACTAAAAAAAGGTAAAAATGAAGCTGGAAAAATAAAACTTTCTGCAAGTCATGAAGGTTCTATGATAAAAATAGAGATTGAAGATGATGGGGCAGGGATAAATCTTCAAAGAGTAAAAGCAAAAGCAATTGAAAAAGGGCTTATTCCTGAGAACAAAGAGATGTCGAAAGAGGAGATAATAAACCTTATATTTTTACCTGGATTTTCTACAGCTTCAACTGTGACTGAGGTTTCTGGTCGGGGAGTTGGTATGGATGTAGTTAAACAAAAGATAGAAAATCTTTCTGGTTCGATATTTGTCGATACTGAAACTGATAAAGGAACAAGATTTATAATAAAAATACCTTTAACGCTCGCTATAATTCAGGCTTTGATTGTCGATGTTAATGGTTATTCATATTCTATACCTATAAACAGTATAGTTGAAACATTGACTATAAAAGATGATCAGATTGAGACTTTTGAAAAAAATAAAGTTTTTAGATTAAGAGAAGAAATAATAACTCTTATTGATCTTAAAGAGATTTTTAATATAAAAACTAAGAGAGAAAATATTTATTCCGATAGTTTGCTTGAAACAAAAGAGATTTATGTGGTTGTTGTAGAGGTAGCAAATAAGAAAGCAGGATTTCTTGTAGATAGTATAGTTGCTGAACAGGATATAGTAATAAAACCATTACATAAAAAATATGCTATGACAAAAGGTATAAGTGGAGCTACTATATTAGGTGATGGTAGTATAAGTCTTATAATTGATATTTATCAATTGATAGACCTCTATATAAAAAAGGAAGAATATATATCAATAAGATAAAAGGTATTTTATGAGAAGGCAGGCATTAACAATATTATTAGATAATGATATTTTTGGTATAGATGTAAGAGTTATACAAGAAGTTATAAAAATTAATGAGGTAAGGAAAATCCCTGATGCACCTAATTTTATAGAGGGGCTTATAAACTTAAGAGGAGAAATAATTCCACTTATTAAAATAAAAAGGTTGCTTGAAACAGATTTTTTTGACCTTTATAAAGATAAAAAAGTGTTAGTTCTTAATTTTGGTGAGGGAAACAAGATAGGAATTGTTGTTGATAAAGTTTTAAGAATTGTGTCGTATGATGATTCTGAGATAAAGCCACTTGATACTATTTCAATATCAAAGATGGTTGATTATATTATTGGTACAATAGAGAAAGAAAATCAAAAAATATCTATAATAGATATTATGCCTATATTTTATTCAAGTAATGGTACGTTTTTATATAAAAGATTTTTTGTTAAAAATGATCTTGATGTATTTGTACCAAAATCTCTCTATTATAAAATAAAGGAGAAATTAGAAAAAATAAATTTTCCTTTTAATGAACTCACTAAAGAAGGTGTTATAAAATATATATCAAAAATAGCTAATATAAGGAGTATGAGTATTCAGGATGTTATAAAAGATGATAGTATTTTCTCTTCTTCTCATTTTAGTTTTAAATCGGAAAGAAAGTGTTTTTTTGAAAACAAACCAGATATGTATCTTATTGATGAAATATTTGAGTCTTTATTGTCTGAGAAGAAGAATAAGACTATAAAAGTATGGATTTTGGGTAATCCGTCAGGGGAAGATGCAAGATCTATTTCGATAATATTTAATTCATTCAAAACTATGAATTGTGGAATAAAAATAATCAACTCATATTCTGATTATGATGCTTTAAAATATGGGATTAATAAAAAGTATCCAGTTTCTTATCTTAATAATATTCCCTCAAATTTATGGAATGAATATTTTATTAGCAATAATGGGGATTTTACTCTCAAAAAGGAGATTGAATCTGTTATATCATTTGATTTTTTTAAATCAAATCCTAAATTTAATCCTGTGGATATAGATATTATTTATGCACCTAATTTTATTCTAAAAAATTTTGATAAAATCTCGATTTTAATGAATAATTTTTATAAGGCATTAAATAAAAATGGAAAACTTATAACTGGGTTGTTTGAAAATATAGAATTTTTTGAGAAAAGACTAAAAAAGTATTATATTAAAAATAGAGTAGTTTTTGTTAAGGAGTAATTATGAGAATAGATTTTATAGACCCTTTTTTGGAAGCTACTGAAGAGATAATAAGAGAGGTATTAAATGTTGAACCTAAAAGAGGTGAGATGGAACTAAATGAACAGGAAACAATACCAGATATAGGTGTTTTTTTAGGCTTAACGGGTCAGGCTAGTGGTAGGATGCTTATAAACTTCGATAAAAATCTTGCTTTAAAAATAATAGAGGTTATGAATGGTGAACCACATGCTTTAGAATCTGAAATGGGGCAGGCAACAATAGGAGAATTAGGCAATATGATAACAGGAAGAGCTGTAACTAAATTATATGAGAAGGGATTTCACTTTAATTTAACCCCACCTTCTGTAATTGTTGGTAATAATGTTAGAGTTTCTACTTTAGGAATAGAAACTCTGTCGGTTCCTTATCATATATCTTATGGTAATTTAGAGATTAATATTTCCATAAAAGAAAACGTTTAAAATAGGAGGCAAAAATGAGGATAATAGAAGAACATATAAACAAAAAACAGCCAGAAGGTTTAAAACCAGATGGTACTCCGTATAACGTGTTAATAATAGATGATTCTATGTTTATAGTAAAACAGTTGTCTCAGATATTAGCTTCTGAGTCTTATAATGTGATAGATACTGCTACAGACGGTGAGGAAGGGGTAAGAAAATATAAAGAATTGTACCCTAAGGTTGACCTTGTAACCCTTGATATTACAATGCCTAAAAAAGATGGACTTCAGGTATTAAAAGAGATAATGGAGTTTGATAAGGATGCTAAGATCGTTATAATAAGTGCGATAGGAAAACAGGACTTTGTTAAAGAGGCATTGTTGCTGGGTGCTAAAAACTATATAGTTAAACCTTTAAATAGAGAAAAAGTTCTTGAGAGAGTAAAAAAGGTGCTTATATAGACCATGAAAAAAATTGCTATAATTGATGATGTACCAGAAATTAATACTCTTATAAAAAAAATACTATCATCAAAAGGTGATTATAAGATAATTCAGTATTTTGATGGTAAATCTGCTATGTCAGAATTGGAGGAAATTATTATTAGTGATTTGATAATATTGGATGTAATGCTGCCGGAAATAAGTGGTTTAGATATTTATGAAAAGATAAAGAGTTTAGCTCCTGATAAAATTAAGAATATAATATTTTTAACAGCAAGGGGTGATAAAGTAGACTTTTTCGAAGATAATAGTTGTAAATATCTTATTAAACCTTTTGACCCATCTGAACTCTTGTCGATTGTAGAGTCTATGGGTATCTAAAATTTTATAATTTAAAATTTTTGTTAAGGAGAAATAATGGGGAAAAATATAGTTGAGAAGATAATAGAAAAACACCTAGTTGAAAACTACAATGATGAGATAGGAATTAAAATAGATCAGACATTAACTCAGGATGCAACTGGTACTATGGTTTATCTTCAGTTAGAGGCTATAGGTATTGAGAAGATTAAAACAGAACTCTCTGTATCTTATGTAGATCATAATACTCTTCAGGATGGATTTGAAAATGCTGATGACCATAATTATTTAAGAAGTGTTGCAAAAAAGTTCGGAGTTGTATTTTCCCAGGCAGGTAATGGGATATGCCATCAGGTACACCTTGAAAGATTTGCAGCTCCAGGTAAAACTCTTTTGGGCTCAGACAGTCATACACCAACAGCAGGTGGTATAGGTATGCTTGCCATAGGGGCAGGGGGGCTTGATGTTGCTTCTGCAATGGCAGGTAGTCCTTTTTATCTTAAATATCCAAAGGTAATAAAAATTGAACTTAATGGCAGATTAAAACCTTTTGTAAGTGCGAAAGATATAATACTTAAAGTTCTTGAAATACTTACAACAAAAGGTAATGTTGGATATATTATTGAATATGGTGGAGAAGGGATAAAAACTCTTTCTGTACCAGAAAGAGCAACAATTACAAATATGGGTGCTGAACTTGGTGTTACAACTTCTATTTTCCCTTCCGATGAGGTTACTTATGAGTTTATGAAGGCTCAGGGCAGAGAGAAGGATTTTGTTGAATTATTACCTGATAAAGATGCAAAATATGATAAAATAATAAAAATAAGCCTTGATGAACTTGAACCTATGGTAGCACTTCCACATTCTCCTGATAATGTAAAAAAAGTTAAGGAAATTGAAAATCTTAAAGTTAATCAGGTTTTAATAGGAAGTTGTACTAATGGTTCATATAAAGATATGATGATAACATCCCATATGCTTAAGGGTCTTAAAATAGCTCCATGGGTAAGTTTTGGTGTTGCACCTGGTTCAAGACAAGTACTTGAAATGGTAACTGAAAATGGTGCTATAGTTAATATTATAAGGTCAGGGGCAAGAATACTTGAACTTGCTTGTGGTTTTTGTATAGGGGCAGGGCAGGCTCCATCAAGCAAGGGTATAAGTATAAGGACAAATAACAGAAACTTTAAAGGTAGAAGTGGTACTGTTGATGCTGAAGTTTATCTTGTTAGTCCTGAGACTGCTGTTGCTTCTGCTGTCAAAGGTTTTTTAACAGATCCAAGAGATTTTGCAAAAGAGTATGGTATAGAAGAGTTTAAGTTTTCTATACCTTCAAAATTTTGGGTTGATGATTCACAATTTTTATATCCAGAAAATAACCCTGAGGAAAATATAATACGTGGTCCCAATATAGGTAATCCGCCTTATAACGAACCTTTATCAAAAGATATTAAGGGGGTTGTTACAATAAAAGTTGGAGATAAAATAACAACAGATCATATAATGCCGGCAGGTTATAGATTAAAATATAGATCAAATATACAAAAGTATTCTACATTTGTTTTTGAGGAAATTAAACCAGATTTTTATAAGGTTGCAACAGAAAATAAGAACAGGGGATTAAATAATATAATAATAGCTGGTTTATCTTATGGTCAAGGCTCTTCAAGAGAACATGCTGCAATGTGTCCTATGTATTTAGGTGTAAAGATGGTTATTGCTAAGTCGATAGAGAGAATACATAGAGACAATCTTATAAACTTTGGCATAATACCAGCTACATTTGTTAATGAGTCAGATTATGATAGAATTGAAGAAGGGGAACTGATAGAAATTAATGATATTCAATCTATTATTGTTTCTAAAAATGAGTTTGATGTTTTTAATAAGACAAAAAATTATTATTTTAAAATAAAGATAGACTTATCAGATAGAGAAAGAGATATAATAAAATTAGGTGGCAAACTAAACTATATAAAAATCAGATATAATAAATAATTCGATAAAATAATACTTGCTAAAAAAAGCAAGTATTATTTTTTGTTAATATTTTTCCTATTTTTCTGTATTAATGTTATTATTATATATATTTATTAAAATAAAAGGAGTTTTAAATGGGGAATTTTTTCTTTTATGTAATTTCTGTGGGGCTTTTGATAGGAGGGATAATTTGTGCTCAGTCATTTATAGTAAAGAAAAATCCAAAGGCTGAGAAAAATTTAAAACAACTCGCAGCTCAATCTAAGATAATTGGTATTTTACTATTTGTAGTGGGTATAATAGAAATAATAGATGTCGTAATTAACTGGGGGGCTATTGAGTTTCTAATTAATTATGCACCTATAACGGGTATTGTTTTTATTGCTGCTATAATACTTTCTGTTCTTATAGGGCTAATATTGAGTGGAGAATCTCTAACAGCAAAACTTAAAAATCCAGAAAAAATAGATAATTTTAGAAGCAAAATTGAAACAAAAAAGGTTGCTCTTGGATTTCTTGGTATCTTGTGTGGTGGATATCTTTTATTGTTTAAGTTATTTAGATTTTCTTTATAATATTGAATAAGTAGGGGACAAAATCCCCTATTGTATTTTAAAAGGCAATTGTTATTAATAAACTTAATTTAAATGTTTCTGGTGTAAAATAGTTTGAATTTTGGAGAGGAAGTTTTATTCTTTCATACTCCCCCTTTAACTTTATTGTTATGGATCCTGATATATTGTATCCATAAGTCATAAAAATGTGATATTTTGTAGTAATTCCGAATATAGATTCTTTTTGAGTTCCTGTTTCTACATTTCCAAAGTTTATTCTTATTCCTGGTGTAAATCCTAAATTACCAAACAATGTTTCTTCTTCAGTTGCGAATGGAAAGATAAAGCCTAAATATTTTTCAGAATAATAAATAGATGGTTTTTTTATACCATCTGATAAATTATGTGAGGTTACTGTAAGGAGCATATCATCATTTAGTTCTACATGGGAGATTGAAAAACCGCCTATAATCCCTATCACATCCAATGCTTTAGATACTGGTATATCTTTTATTTGTTTATAATCAAATCCAGAACCGTATGAATAGTTGTAGTAATTTAAAAAATTAAAATAGTTTTTTATTTCTTTCCCAGATATTTGTGAGATTAATAGTTTTAAATTAAACTCAAGTGATATCCCTATATCTTTATAATTAAGATTTTCTCTCTTTTTCTCATTTATATAAAAGTCTGTAAGTTCTGGTTGAGTAAGATAAAACCCCTTATATGATACAAGATGAGTTTTTATTGCCCACTCTTTATCTGAAAATATAAGTTCTGCTAATGTTACTTCCGGGTCAACTTTTTCGGGTTCAAAATAATTTGGAAATTGTTTGATTGTTTTTGAGAGAGATAGTGAAAAATTATATATATTTAAGTTTACACCATAGGAAGTTAGAGAAAAACCTTCACTGCCTAGGGTATAAACAGGTTTTACATCATTACCGATATTGTTTTTTTGAAATAATGCTATATCAAATAATGTTACTGATTGAGAGAGAGTTATTACTATGTTTTTTGATTCCTTATCAGTGTAATCATTATTTTCTGCCAATAGGAATAAAGGTATAAATAATAAAAGAAATAAAAAAATATAGATATTTTTTCATTTTCCCTCCTTTTATATAATAGAATTAAATATTAATTTTAACTTATATTTAATTACAACATCTTGTTTTAGTTTATGTTTGAAGCTGTTATTATAAAACTTGTACTAAAGTTAAAAGAATTTTAATAAAAAATTTTAAAAAATATCAGAAAAAGTAAAAATTAATTTTTCCAAAATCAATTTAATTTTACTTATTTATTATATTTTTCCAACACATATTTGTAATCTTTTTTATCTAAAGCCTTTTTTATCTGTCTTATTGCCTGTTTTATTCTCTTTTCATTTTCAACAAGAGCAATTCTAAGATATCCTTCCCCCTCTTCACCAAAACTTATACCAGGGGATACACATACTTCTGCCTCTTCAAGTAAAAACTTCGAAAATGCTAAAGACCCTGCTTTTATGAAATTTTCTGGTATTTTTGCCCATAAAAACATTGTTGCTTTTGGTTTTTGAATTTCCCATCCTATTTTATTAAGCCCTTCTACAAGTGTATCACGTCTATCCTGGTATATTCTTGCATATTCATCAGGTGCTTTATCCCATAATTCTCTTAATGCTATTATACCACCTACCTGGATGGGAGTAAATATTCCATAATCATAATAACCTTTTATTTTTGAAAGTGCTTTTATTATTTCTTCATTACCGACACAAAATCCAATCCTCCAACCTGCCATACTGAAAGACTTACTCATAGTTATAAATTCAACAGCAACCTCTTTTGCTCTATGAACCTGTAGTATACTTGGTGCTTTGTATCCATCAAATACAATATCAGCGTAAGCAAAGTCTTGAATCACTATTATTTCTTTTTTTAAAGCAAAGTCTATAATAAGTCTGAAAAACTCTATATCCACTACTTTTGTTGTTGGATTATGGGGGAAATTAAGGATTAGAACCTTTGGTTTAGGCCATAATATTTCATATGTCTTGAAAAGATGGTCGATAAAGTTTTCTCCACTTTTTTCCAATGAAACTGTTATAACATTGGCTCCAGCCAATATTATAGACCATATATGTATAGGGAATGCAGGAGTTGGAACCAGAGCCGAATCCCCTGGACCTAATAATGCTAATGCTAAGTGTGAGAGGCCCTCTTTACTTCCTATTGTTGCAATAACTTCAGTATCAGGATTCAATTCAACCCCATACTTTTTATTATAAAACTTTGCAACTTCTTTTAGTAAATGACTTATCCCTTTTGAGGCTGAATATCTATGTGCTTTTGGGTCTTTTATAACTTCTATTGCTTTTGCCATCACTTCTTTTGGTGCAGGTTTGTCAGGATTTCCCATCCCAAGGTCTATTATATCTTTTCCTTCTCTTCTTAATTTTAACTTTAAAGCATTTATTTCGCCAAATATATAAGGCGGGAGTCTTTTGATTCTTGATGAAACTTCTATATTCATTTTATTCCTTTGTTTCTTCTAATGTTAGGGATAAATATTTTAAAAACTTATTAATATCATTAAAAGCATCAGCTAAATGTTTTACTACCATTGGAGTTGTATTACCAGCAAATGTCTTTATGTTTGGTATAGGTTCTTTTTCTCCTTTATTAAAGGCTGTTACTATTATTTTTAATTTTGAATTGAGTTCTTTTCCTATATTTATAAAGGAGTATATTATATCTTTTACTTTATTGTTTATTTCAAGGATATTTTTTCTTGCAAGAAATACAAGACTTGTATCCTTTGACTTACCTAATATTAAGGTCTTTAATCTTGGCCATCCTTCATCTCTATTCATTTTATCTTCTAATTCCAATATTTTATCTATTATTCCATTCATAGCATAGTATAAGTTATTAAACTCCTCCTGTAAAGAGAGGCTTGAAAAAGAGGCTTTTATTATAAATGTATGAATAGCTTTTCTTATATACTGATTATATTTATCAAGCATAAATTTTTTCAATACATTAAACTGTTCATGATAATAAAAAGGGTCAAGGCCATTTTTTATCAGAAATTCATTCTGATCTTTTGTATAAGCCTTTGTTTCTTTAAAATCTGATGATCCAAAAAGTTCTTTAAGGATTGTATTGATTTTTAAGTATTTTACTTCATTAAGGACCTCATCCTGTGTAGTGTTTATAAATTCTACAAGGTCTTTAAAGAACTCTTCTGATACTTCTTTAATCGTAAAGGAAGATAATGATTTATAATATACATCTTTTGATAAATATTGTAGAGTAAGTACCAATATGTCTGTTTTTATTAGATAGGATATTTTAGAAAATACTTTTAAAAACTCCTCTTCTGCTATTAGTGGTTGATTTATAAATTCAGAGTATATTTTTATAAAAGGATAATAGTTTATATTAGGATTTATAAAGTATAGTGAGTCTATGAAGTCTTTTAACTCATTTTCTATAATTTCAATCGATATTTCTCTATCAGGGCCAGGGTTTAATAGGTTTTTTTCGTTTATTGAGGGATAGAACTTTTTTAATATTAAAAATATATCAAAGCGTAAAAAATCCTGAAGACTTGAGCCTAGTGAAAAAATATGATTAATTTTTTGTAAAACTTCGGATGAAAAACTATTTTTAAAGTTCTTGTAGATTGATTTTATCTCATTTGCAGCATCTTTCGCTCCTTTATTTTTTATTAATTCTCTAATGTATTCTTTAGATGTAAGGTTTTCAAGCAATTTTTTTTGTTGGTCATTTGCATGATATTTAAACAGGTACCTAGTGAATTCTCTTATCTCAGATGGTTTGTTTAATTTCAGATATTCTTTTAAAGGTATTAAAACTGAATATATATCTATGAGTAATTTCCCCAACTCTGGTTTTAGCTTATTTCTTGAAAAATTTACAAAACTATAACTAAACTTTTTTAAACTCTTTCTTATCTTTTTTAAAATAACTACTCTTTCATAGATACTATCAGGTATTCCAAATAACCTTACTTTTATAAATCCTATAAGTATTCTTAATTTCCCTACATTATAATTTTCTTTTTTTGTTTCTTTCTTCATCTTATTTTCCTCTTATAAAAAGTTCAGGCAAAAATTAATTTTACTAATTTTTCGGTTTTTAAGAACCGAAATCTTATTTTAATTATATTTAAATAGAGGTATTAAAATGAAAAAAAACATATACCCCATTGTTTTTATTTTTATAAGTTCTATTCTAAATTCTTCGGCAATTTTTTCAAATAGTTTATGGGATAAATATATAATAAGAATGCAAATGGTTAATCCACCAGCTATAAATGAAGATATTTTTATTGATATACTAAAAGATAGATATAAGAATGATAATATAGAAGAGATTATGATAGAAGGATTATCTGATAGTGAGAACATAATAAAAACATCAGCAATAATTTACATAGGAAAATATAAAATAAAGGCTGCAACATCAAAGTTACTTGAAATGCTTAAATCAACTAATGAGATAGAAGATAAAAAATGGATTATATGGGCTTTAGGAGAAGTTGCTTCATCTGATGATGTTCTGGCATTGAGTCAATATCTAAGAGATGAAGAAAATCCTTATATATTAAATCTTCTTGCAGCAAGTATTTCTAAGATAGCAACAAATGATGGCAGTATAACACCACTTATTTTACTTGCTAATAATTCTAAGAGTTTGTATATAAAATCAACAGCAATAATAGGGATAGGAAAGATAGGGGACCCAAGAGCTTTTAATGATATATGGCAAATGGCGATTGAACATCCTTTAAAAGAGATAAGATTTGTATCAATACTTGCTTTAAGTAGAGTAACACCTACTGATAAAAAAGATGAAATTGTAAAAACACTTTCAAATAGGTTTAATATTGTAGATACAGTTCATGAGAAACTTGCTATATCTTATACTGTTCAAAAATTGGGGGGGTATAACGAAGATTTCTATAAGTTCATAGTCAGTATGCTTAATAAAAACTATTTTAATGAGATTTCGCTTGATCTTCTTGAAGACTTACCTTTCCCTCAGGGAAAAGATAGACTTGAAATAATTGCGATGAATTATCCTTATCCATTTTTAAAAAAGAGGCTTGATGATCTTGTTGTAAGGCTTAGGAGTAGATAATCATGAAAATTTGTTATAGAGATTTTTTGAAAATTCCTAATATAATTTCAATTTCTCGTATAGTATTAATGGCCCCTTTTATATACTTTTTTTCTTATTCAAAGTTTTATGAAACCTTGATAGTAATGCTCATTATAATTCTTACAGACTTTTTTGATGGTTTTTTAAGTCGAAAACTTAATATGGTAACTGAAACAGGTAAAGTAATTGATCCATTAGCTGATAAAATATGTTTGGGAGTTGGTTTATTGTATATATTCTTTAAAGCTAATATAAACCCAGTTATTGTTTATGTACTTATAGGAAGAGATCTTTTTATACTAATTTTAGGATTTTTATTATCTAATAAAATGGGGAGTGTCCCATCATCAAACATATGGGGTAAATTAACCTCATTTTTTTTATCAATATTAGGGGTTTTTGCTTTTCTAAAAGTATTTTATAATACCAATTTTTTAAGCTGGTGTGCTTTTTATCTTTACTTTATATCATTTGGTTTTATTGTATTATCGTCAATATCATATTTTTTAAGATTCATAAAAATAATTAAAAGATGGTTTTGAAACAATTATTAAGTTTAATTTAAAATTTTTTGTTTTAAAATTTTAACTTTATAAAATTTTATGACTACTTAATATCTTTTAAAAAATCAGAATATTCATACCTGTCTATTTTAAAATTGATTTTTTGATTTCTCGTTTTTTCAACAATTTCTAAAAAGGTATTTTTTTGAAGTAGTTTTGCTCCCAAATCTCTTTTATAGGGTAGGTCCATTCCTAAATCCCAGGCTTTTATTCCTAATTTTTGAAGGACTTTACCTAGAAACACTAATAAAACAGAGCCTGAACCGTTTTCAGAATAGAAACCTGTCATGCTAAGATATCTTGAGCCTATTACTACCCCTATATCACCTGCAACAATTTCACCAGTGTTTTTATTCCATAGTTCTATTGAATGAAAAGATGCTAACTTCTTTGATTTTTTGATTAAACTTGAGATAGCATTTTTCAAGCTTTCTGAAAACCAACAAAAGTTATTTTTTTTAATATGATAGGAGTTAGTTTTTTCAAAAACACTATTAAAATCTTTATCAATTGTAAGTATATATTTTTGAGATTTCTTTTTTGTTGTTTTATGAATTACTAAATCTTCAAAAAAAAGGACAGCTCTTTTTTTATGTATTTTGAGTAAAGTATATTCTTTTTTCCATGGCTTTCCTTTAAAAATTAAATTTATTGTATTGTACATTGGAATAAAACCAGCATATAAACTGTATTCATAGAATTTTGGATCTTTTATAAAATTCATTATAAGTGTTAGATCGTTATTTAAAAAGTTATCAAAACAAATAGCGAATTGATTTAATCTAGTTTTTTCTAAAGTCTCATAATTAAAAGAGTAAGCTAAACTTATAAAATCGTCTATTTCCCAGTTAATTTTTATTTTGGAGACCTTAAATACTTTTTTAAAAGTCTTTTTGTGGTTGTTATTTAATTTTGTTTTTAAGGTCTTCTACCTGTTTTTCAAGTTCTGCTACTTTTTTTTCTAAATTGTCAATTCTTTCATCTTTTATTTTTAATGTTTTAAGAAGGTTTTCTGTTGTTTCCTGAAACTTTGACTTCCAGTTTTTAATAAATTCTTCAATTTCTGGTTTTTTCTCTTCTTTGAATGCTTTTCCTTTTTCAGCCATTGTTTCTGCAAAATCAAACATTTTTTCCGCAGCAGTTGTGCCAAGTCCTATTGCTGTTTCCATAAACTTTTTAAAAATTTCGTTAAACTCCATTATAACCTCCCTGGTTTATTATAATTAATATATTAAATTATAATTATATAATTTAGCTAAAAATGATATTAAATTAAAATAGTAAGAAAACTAAAAAATAACATGAAAAAAAAGATTATAAAAGAGATAATAATTACCCCAATAGTAGATATTACACTTATAGTTTTACTATTTTTTATGATAGCATATTCAAGGACATCACCTAATTTTTCAGCTCAGAAGGTTGAGATACCATCTGCTAAAAATATTGACAATTTCCAAAGAGATGATAAAACAGGAGAAATATCGATAAATAGCAAAGGAGTTATATCTATCAACAATAAGATAATAGATAAACAAAACCTTAAAATAGAGATTTCAAAATTAAAAACATCTGGTGTTAATAAAATAATATTAAAAGGTGATAAAAATACTACTTATGACTCTATAATTGAAATTATGGATCTTATTAAAGAAAATAAGATAGACAAGATATTTCTTGCTATAAAGCCCAGGGAGGAGAAGAATGAGCCCATTAAATGAAATTTTAAGTGAAGAGATTATAAGGGAGATAAAAGATGAGTTTTTAGAAACATTTCAGGAAAGGATAGATGCTCTTAATAATGGTCTTTTAGAAATAGAAAATAACAGTAAAAATATAGAGGTTCTTAAAGACGTATACAGGACGTTACATAATATAAAGGGGACTGCAGGGACTCTTGGTTTTGATGAAATAAGTATTATTGCACACAGAATGGAAGATATAATATCTATTAATCTTGATTCACCGGATAATGTTGTTAAAAAGTTAGATTTACTTTATAAAGATATAGATAGAATGTCTGAATTAGTTTTACTGTATAAAGAGGGGAAAGAGATTAGAAAAGATATTAATGAAAAGGGGATAGTTGAAGATAGAAAGTATGTAATGATAATTGAGTTTTCAAAAGTAATAAGGAACACTATTATAAATAAGCTTAAAAATAAATATAGTATTTTAATTTCAGATGACCCTATAGAAGCTTTAAAAAGGATTATACTTGAACCTGTAACTCTACTTATAACTTCTAAAGAACTGGAATATATAGATGGTATAACTCTAATAAAAATAATAAAAGATATACCTTTTAAAAGTAATATAAAGACCATTCTTTTAACATCAAATGATGTTAATAGTAATATTCCGGACTTTATTATAAAAAAAGATTCTAAGTTTTTAGAAAAATTCGAAAACATTATAAAAGAGATATAATGATAGACAGTATTTATGACCTTATTAAAAATGTTTCTACAATTTTACCGCCAGATGTTGAAAAACAGATAAAAAATATAGATGGGCATTTGGCGAGTGTTATGAAAGATGCTATAAAAATTTCAAAAGACAATTGTATCCCTATTTGTCAAGATACTGGTTATCCATATTTTTTGGTAAAATTACCTTTTTCGCAAACATCAAGGATAAAAGAGATTAATCTAAGTATAGAAAAAGCATTATTGATGGCAACAGAAGATGGAATTATAAGACCTAATTCTGTTGACCCTATAAGAGATAGGAATTATGGGAATAATTTAGGGGAATATCTTCCTTATGTTGATTTTGAGTTTCAAAATAGAGATGATATTGAGATAAATCTTCTTTTAAAAGGTGGGGGTAGTGAGAATGTAAGTAATCAATATTCTATACCTAATGATATTACTTCAGAAAGAAGTATTGAAGGTGTAAAGAAAATTATTTTATATCATTTGACAGAGGTTCAAGGGTTAGGATGTGCACCTGGTATAATTGGTGTATGTATAGGTGGTGATAGGGCATTGGGGTATAAAATAGCTAAAAAACAGTTGTTTAGATCACTTGATGATAAAAATAAAGATCCCATTATTGCTGAACTTGAAAGCCAGATATTGGAAAAAGCTAACTCTTTAAATATAGGCCCTATGGGGTTAGGTGGCTCACCTACATTACTGGGGGTTAAAATAGGATTTGCAGCAAGACACCCTGCTTCATTTTTTGTTACAATATCTTACTTATGTTGGGTTGCAAGGAGAGGGAAATGCAATATAAAATAAAACTCCCATTAAATGATAATAGTATAGTTGATAAACTTACTGTAGGTGATCATGTTTATATTGATGGGATTATTGTTACATCAAGAGATAGGGCTCATAAGTTCTATTATGAATCGATAGTTCAGAATAAAAATATTGAGCTTATGACAAAAATCAAAAATTATATAAAAAATGGGGCTATTTATCACTGTGGCCCTATAGTTGATATGAACAGTAAAAAAGTTATATCAGCAGGTCCAACTACGAGTATTAGAGAAGAGCCTTATGAGGATAAAGTTATAGAGTTTTTTAGGCCGGCTTTTATTATAGGGAAAGGTGGTATGGGAATTAAAACACTTAATGCTTTAAATGAATTTAACTCAGCATATATTCATTTTGTTGGTGGTGCAGGTAGTTATTATGCTAACAACATAAGAATTATTGATTTTTTTTGTGTTGAGTTTGGCATGCCGGAGGCTATATGGGTTTTTGAAGTTAAAGAACTTTTTGGTATAGTTACTATGGATAATAAAAAAAACAATTTACATGAAAAAATAAGAAAAGAATCTAAAAAAATATACGATAATTTAATTTATTAACAATTAAAAAAACTTGATAAAATCTAAATTATTAGTATAATATAATTAATGTAAAAAAATTTAGATTTTTGAGTTATTATAAATAAGGGATTAAGAAATGGAAAATAGAAAGTTGCCAACATATTTTGATATTGAGAAAAATATATATATAGCCATAGACAATGGTAAAGTTATAAGAGTTATCTCATATTCTATGTCTGATGATATAGAAAAAAAATTAGATTATGTTGTCGAAAATATTCTAAAAAAATATAATAAAGAAAATCTTAAAAGTATGATATATACTGCTGTTAAAGAACTTGCTATTAATGGTACAAAGGCGAATTTAAAAAGGATATTTTTTGAAGAAAAAGGGCTTGATTTATTTAATCCAGATGATTATGAAAAAGGCATGAGTGAATATAAAAATTATATGACAGAAGAGATGGCTCTAAAATATGGTCAAATAGCAAAGAAAAAAGGGCTTTATGTTAGGATAAGTTTTTACCATGAACCTAATGGTATGAGAATTGAAGTGGTTAATAATACACCTATAACACCCCAAGAGGAAAAAAGACTCAGGGAAAAAATGTCTAAAATTATGAAATATGAGACATTGATGGACTTTTATATGGAAAATCAAGATAATACAGAAGGGGCAGGAATGGGCCTTGCACTTGTTACAACTATGTTGAAAGCAGAAAATGTGGACCCTAATCTTTTCAGGATAATGACTAAAGAAGATAGAACAATAGCAAGGATTGAAATTCCTTTTAATGAAAATTTTGTTACTCAAAGAAGTATGGGAAAGCCACAAGAAAAGAGAGATGATAGGAAAGATAGTACTAATGGAGAGACTATAGAAGAGAATATAAAATAATCAATTTTATTTAATTTATTTAATTTTTAAAATTATTAACTTGATAATAAAAATAGACGAGAATAAATTTGATATTTTGATATTATGTTGTAAAAGGCGGTTATATGCGTGTAGTATTCAAAGTAGTTATCTTATTAACTTTATTTCTCAATATTTTTGGACAAGAAGCAAAAAGTAAAAAATATTTCTTTTATTATAAGCTTAATTTTGATAAAACAGATAATTTTAGTGAGGAAAAAAATCAGAATGAACTTAAAGAAAATGAATTTTATTTTGTTGTAACATATAATAACGATAATCTTGTTGAATCTGTCGGATATTACGATCCTAAAGGTAATATAAATACCTATCTTGTAGATAGATATAACAATATTTTTTTTAATTATATAACTTATAAATATGAGAAAGGTTTGCTGGCAACAAAAGAGTTTAAAGATAAAGATGATAAAGTACTTGCTAAAATAAACTTTGAATATAATGAAGAAAAGAGGATCTCTAAAACAATATTGTTTATCTATTCGTTAAAAAAGAGAGAACTTATTAAAATTGAAGAAACAAAATTTACATATAAAGATAATAACTATGATATTATTGAAAGAATAAACCAGAGGGATCAAATATATGAAAAGTTTTTTTATGGAGGTGGTACTGTTATAAAAGAATATTATAGATACAACATAGATGGGAAAACACTTCAGTATTCTGTAAAATATTATTATGATGGTGATAAATTATCAAAAAAAGAGTTTTATTCAAAGTCAGGAGTTTTATTAAAGACTGAATATGAGAACTCAGTAGTATCTAGATGAACCATACCCTTATATCTTTAGAGTTTAGTAGATTAAAAAAAGAGATAAAAAAGTTTTGTTTAAGTAAATTAGGCGAAGAAGAAGTTGATAATATTAAACTTCTTGCTCGTGAAGATTTATTGAATAATCTTAATATTCTTGACTCTTTTGTAAAATATATAATTGAAAATAATTTTCCCGGTTTTATAATACCAGATATACGATCTTCTATTCTAAAAGTTGAGAAAGATGGAATACTAATTATCGAAGAAGTTATAAAAATAAAGGAATTTATAAAAAATGTTAAGTCTTTAAAAGATTATTTTATTAATTCAACTTCTGAGAATGTTGTAAGTATTATTTCTGAACTATCAGATTTTACTACTATTTTTACAAGAATAAATCAGGTAATAAATGAAGAAGGTAATATAAAGGATAATGCTTCTGATGAATTGTTTAATATAAGAACACAGATTAGAAAATTAAAGGAATCGATATCTTTAAGTTTACGAAAAATATTGGATAATCCTGAGTTTAAGCCTTTTTTGCAAGATAGATTTTTTACTTTTAAGGGTGATAGATGGGTTATACCAGTTAAAACGTCTTATAAATATCAGATTAAAGGTTTTATAATTGATTACTCAAATACTGGAGAAACTGTTTTTATAGAACCAGATATTATAGTTGAGAAAAATACTAAGTATAAAGAAATGGTTATTGAAGAAAAGAAGGAGATAGAAAAAATATTAAGAAAATTATCTATTTCAATAAAAAATAAAATTGATGACTTTAAAAAAACAATTGAAGTTTTAAAGATTATTGATCTTAATTGTTCAAAATCTCTTTATGCTATTGAGAATAAATTAAAGAAGCCAATTATAGATAATTACTGGGATATAAAAAGGGCCAGACATCCCTTTATTGAAAATCCTGTCCCTATTGATATAAAACTTGGTAAAGAATTTGATATTTTAATTATTACAGGTCCTAATACTGGGGGGAAGACAGCAGCTTTAAAAACTATTGGACTTTTGACTTTAATGGCTAATTCTGGTCTTTTTATACCTGCTGATGAGGATAGTGTAATATCATATGTGGATAATATTTTTATAGATATTGGAGATGAGCAGAACTTATCACAGAATCTCAGTACCTTTTCTTCACATATAAAAAGAATCAATCTTATTCTTAAAAAAGCTACTGAGAACTCTTTAGTCCTTATAGATGAGATAGGAGCAGGTACAGATCCTAAAGATGGTGCAAGTTTAGGGGTAGCTATCATAGAATATCTTCTTGAGAGAAAAATAAGAGCTGTTATAACCTCTCATTTTGAAAAAGTAAAAAATGTTGCTTTTTTTAAAGAACGTGTTGAAAATGCAACTGTTGAGTTTGATTCAAAAACACTTACTCCTAGATACAGGCTTATTACTGGTGTTACTGGCAGGAGTATGGGAATAGAAATAGCAGCAAGACTTAATTTGCATGAAAGTATAATAAAAAGAGCTATGGATCTTTGTCTCCCAACCAGCAGAGATTATGAACTAAAAGATGTTCTTGATAAACTTAATGAACAGATAAAAGTTTATGAAAGTAAAAGGAAACATTATGAAAACTTGTTAACAAATCTTCTTAAAAAAGAGCAAGAACTTGAAAAAAAGGAGAAAGAGATTAATAAACTACTTGATAAGATCAAGGCAGGAGAAAAACTTGAAATGGTAGAGTTTTTGAAAGAAAAGAGAAGGTATATACTTGATAAAATAAAAAAATCGAGTTTAGAGGATAAAAATTCATTAAAAGATATATTAAAAGATATTGATAGTATATCTAATGAGATTAAAAAAGAGGGGATTTATAAAGAATATAATGAGATTAGTAATATTACCCAGATTGAAGATATAGAGCTTAATATTGGCGATAAGGTTTTAGTAAATGGTATTGGAGAGAGTGAGATTATTGATATAGGAAAAAACTTTATAACTGTTAAGGCAGGGGTTATAAAAATAAAAGTAGAGAAGGGTGATATAATAAAGTTAATTGGCAGAGTTGAGGAAAATGTTAATGTTAGAGTTGATGCCCCTATAAAAGATATTTATGAGTTAAATATAATAGGTAAAAAGAGAGAGGAGGCTATTAAAGAGATAGAAAACTATATTGAGTCTTTAATAATAAAAGGGGGTGGTGAGGGAATAATTATTCATGGCCGTGGTAAAGGTATATTAAAGGATACAGTTATTGAAATTATGAAAAAGTATAATATAAAAAATTATATACATAGTCCTGATGGTGGTCTAACTAAGTTTATTGTTGAATAATTAAATTAGATCTAATAATCATTTGCTGTATATATAAAGGGGGGATTATATTTGATATGCCTGATACTCTTGAAAGTATTGTGCTTTTTATATTATTATTTTCTTTACCAGGTTCAAGAGTTGTTATTACAGCTTTTCCTATTATTTTTCTACTTTCAGTATTATCATCTTTTATAGTTTTTATCCCCCATAAACTGTGGAATATAACAATTTTGTTTTCAAACTCCCCAATATATATTGCTATGTGACCTGGCATCCATATTAAAGTAAAAAATGGAAAACCATTTTTTTTGATTATCTCTTCTTTAAGTTCTAAAGGAAGGTTGTCTATAGTAAAATATATTCCTGTTTGAAATTGATGATAGGAAAATCTTGGGAAGTATATTCCGAAAACAGAAAAAAGATCTTTTACTAAACCAGAACAATCTCTGTTACCATATAGGCCACCCCAACTATAAGGTTTACCTATCATATTATTTATTATTTTTGCTATGTTTCCCTTTTTTAATTCCATAAATCCTCTATTGGAGACATTTTTAGGGATTAGGACTTCTTTTTCTACGCCTTCCCTATATTCATTACTCACTATTACTTTAACAACAAAATTAGTTTCTTTCTCTTTTATCAATGGGAATATTGCTCCAATGTTAACTTTATATAAAAACAAGTTTTTTTCTTCCAGTTTTATAGTTACATCATCCCTTATTATAACTATCCATTCTTTATGAGTTACTATTTTATTTATTATATCTTTATTTACAAAAGCAATATCGTTTGTTTTAACCCATCCTTGGCCAAATATCCCAATAACAAAAGCCCACTCTTTATCTTCTGTCATATGAAGTATTTTAAGGGGAGTGTTCCCGTTTATTATATATGATTGAGCATAATCAAAAGGATATCCTTCCCCTGCTTTATTAAAGTCTTTAAAAAATGGTTTATGTGTTGGAATAACTCTTAATTCTGTTGTTTTTACTGTAATTCCTTCAGATGATAGTGAAGGATAATTGTTAATATCTGAGTTCTTAATTATTTTTTCTATAAAATCTTGTTCAATTTTTTGCTTGTTTTCACCATAATATTCTTCTTTAAAAAAGTTTTCATAATATTCTTTAAGATTTGGGATTATATAATTATTATTCCATACTTCAAAGTATTTTTTAAAATAATACTGTATTAACATGTTATTAAACTCAGGTAGAATTAAAAGCTTTACATTAGATTTATCTGCAAAAAAGAGTGCGTTTTGAGGTATTTTTTTAAGGTCTTCAATATCTTCTTCTTTTGTTATCTCTTTTACAGTTTTACAGCTTAAAATAAAAAATGAAAAAAGTAAAAATTTTAAGATAAAATTTTTATTAGAATACATATTTTTTCATTACAGTAAGATTAGCATTTGTCTTTTCATCATAAAGAAATCTTACCTCATCTACAAATTCCTGAATAAGAAAAAGCCCTAAACCACCTGCTTCTAGTTTATCAAATGAGAACTTTTTTTTATCAACAACTAATGGTGGTATAAACCTATCGCTCCAATCTTTTATTACTGCTATCATTTCATTGTTTTTAAAAAAAATTGATATTATTATAATGTTTCTTCTTATTTTCCCATGACTTATTACATTTGTTACAAACTCATCTATAGCAACAGCAAATTCGTATGCTTGAGAGTCCGGTATAAAATTTTTGGAATATTTTTCAATCTCAATTGTTAATTTTGTGATATTTTCTAACTTAGTATCAAGTAAAATATAAATTTTTTCTTCTAAAATTTTTTCATTAAACAATCTTACTCTCCTTCATAGTAGGTAGCAAATGCTTTTTCACTTTCCCATATCTCAACTCTGTCTATTTTAATATTTTCCTCTAATTTTTTCTTTAGTTCTCCATATATAAAGAATGCTATATTTTCAGCAGAAGGATTTATTTTATCAAAAGGTGTTATTTCATTTAAAAACTTGTGGTCTAAAACTAATAATATATCTTTTAGTATTTTTTTTACATTTTTAAAGTCGATCAATATCCCTATATTGTTTAATTTTTCACCTTTAAGGGTAACTCTAACTTTCCAATTATGGCCATGAAGATTTTCACACTTACCTTCATATCCTCTTAAACTATGGGCTGAAGAAAAGCTATCTTCTACACTTATCATATACATTTTTATTTCTCCATAATTATTAATAAAATTGAAAATTTAAATTATATCAAGTCCAAAATCTTTTTTTAGTATATTATAAAGTTTGTTTAATGGTAAACCAACTACATTATAATATTCTCCTTCTATAGATTTTATAAAACATGAAAACAGACCTTGAATTTTGTAAGCACCAGCAGCATCAAGTATCTCTTCCTTTTCAATATATCTTTTTATTTGCTCATCAGAAATATATTCTACTTTTATTGAAGTTTTTGATATGTCTAGTATACTTTTATGTTTTGTTACTAGTGATAATCCTGTATATACGTAATGGATTTTATCTCTTAGAAGTTTTATCATATTAAAGGCATCTTTTTTATCTTTCGGTTTTCCTAATATATAATTATCGACTACTACTACAGTATCAGCACCTATTACAATTAAATCATCTTTTCTTTCTAATTTATCAAAAACATTTTTTGCTTTTAAATATGCTACTTCAATAATATCATCGACTCTGTTTATCTTTTCATCTATTTCTGGTTTGATAATTTCTATTTTTAGCCCTATTTTCTCAAGTATCTCTTTTCTTCTTGGTGATGATGAGGCTAAAATTATTTTCATTTTATTCTTGTTTATAATTTTTAAAGAAATTAGCAAGTCTTGTTACAACTTCCTGGAGTACATCAATTGGTGGGAGAAATACTATTCTAAAATGGTCTGGCGTTTTCCAATTAAATCCTTTACCATGTACTAGTAATATTTTTTCTTGTTGTAATATATCCAGAACAAGTTTTTCATCATTAGAAATATTAAACTTTTTAATATCAACCTTTGGGAAAATATAAAAAGCTCCTTTGGGTTTAACACATGTTATACCTGGTATATCATTTAATTTATCAAATATATAGTTTCTCTGTTCATATAATTTACCACCAGGGTTTATCATTTTTATAAGTCCCTTTTCCTCTATACCTAGGGCTGACATTATTGAATATTGAGCTGGCACATTACTGCATAATCTCATACTTGAGAGTATATTAAGGCCCTCTATATAACCTTGAGCATTTTTTTTGTTTCCTGATAGTATCATCCATCCTACTCTAAATCCTGCTATCCTGTGGGATTTTGAAAGTCCATTAAATGTAATTACTAGTGTTTCATTGGTTAGAGATGCTATATTATAGTGTGTTGTTTCTGGGTATACTATCTTTTCATATATTTCATCAGAAAATATTATAAGTTGATTTTCTACTGCAATTTTCACAATCTCTTCTAATATTTCTTTACTATATACAGCACCTGTTGGATTGTTTGGATTTATTATAACTATACCTTTTGTTTTAGAATTAATTTTTTTCTTTATATCATTTATGTCAGGGTACCAATCAGATTGCTCATCACATATATAATGTACTGCATTTCCCCCCGCAAGATTTACTGCTGCAGTCCATAAAGGGTAATCAGGGGAAGGGATAAGTATTTCATCGTCGTTATCAAGTAGTCCCTGCATCGACATTACTATAAGCTCGCTTACACCATTACCTATATATATATCATCTATTGTAAGGTCATCGCCGAAACCTTTTTTCTTAGCATCCAGTAATATAGCATTTCTTGCTAAAAATATTCCTTTGGAGTCAGAATAACCCTGGGCCTTTTTTATATTGAAAATAACATCATGTATAACTATATCTGGAGCTTCAAGCCCAAAGTAATATGGATTCCCGATATTAAGTTTTATTATATTGTAGCCTTCCTGTTCAAGTTTATTAGCCTCTTCAAGTACTGGCCCTCTTATATCATAACATACATTGTCTAATTTTTTTGATTTATTAAATATTTTCATTTTATGCCTCTTCTAATTTATGTATTTTAAACTTATGTTTATTAATTCCTTATTTTTTTTTATTTCTTTTTTGTTTCTTGCTTTATTTACCAGTATTGAAGGATTCTTTTTTAAAGTTTTTAAAAAATTGTTTATAATATCATCTTCTTTCTTAATTATTACATTTACTAGAAAGTTTTTCTCTTCTGGGGCCTTCTGTTTTATTTCTCTATTTATTCTAAATATGTAAAAAGGTAATTTTTCAATATCTCTTACATCTATAATATTATTTTTTTTGTAAAGATGTTTGAAAACTTCTCTTATAAACTCAAGGTCTTCTTTTGTATCGACAGTAATTCTTATATCTTTTACCCTTAGGTTTTCTTCTGGTTCATAATATAATATTTTCCCTATATTTTTTTCTTTTGCCAGGAATGTTACGTGTTCAAAGTGGTATTTTTCAGTTGCTTGCTTTTTTAGAGTCTTTAAAAATTTTAATGTTGTTACTTCAAAGCCATCAAGTAGTGAAGTTGATTCTGGGTTTATTGTTACAAGGTCTAAATTATTTTCTATAAGTTTTTCTATCATTTTATCTATTGTTGCAGGATCAATTAATGGTGAATCCGCACATATTCTTACTATAATATCTATTTGAAACTTTTCTGATGCTTCTATAAACCTTTCAAGTACATTATCAGTACTTCCTCTGTAAAAATCAATATTTTTACTAACACAAAACTCCTGAATTTTATTATCCTCTTTTTCTGTCGTAGTTGCAACAACTATTTTTTTTATTTTATTACATACTTTTAATCTGTCTATAATGTGTTCTAATAGGGGCTTACCTTCTATTTCCATAAGAACTTTACCAGGGAGTCTTGTTGAACCCATTCGTGCTTGGATAACAGCACCTACCATACAATATCCTCCCAGAATATAGGAGAATTTTTTGGGATATCTTTTTTAGCTTTTGAGTTTATTACCATATACTTCATTTCAACAGGTATACCAATAAGTGGTCTAACTGCCTTTATGTTTTTATCATTTAAAACTTCACCTTCTTTTATATCAGTTTTGGCGAATAGACTTTTTAAGGAAGCTTTTTTTATTTCCATCTCTTTTGCACTTATTTTTTTTACACCATCTCCTAATGCTATTTCAATTTCTCTTATTTTGTTTACCATTTCCTCAAACTCTTTAAACTCCATTGAATGTGGATGGTCAAACAACCTGTTTTCTCTTTTCAAAGTTACATGTTTTTCTATTATTGTTGCCCCTAGTGCCACGGCTGCTATTGCTAAAGTATCACCTAAACTATGATCAGAAAAACCTACTGGAAGTTTAAAAGACTTTTTTAATGAGTTTATAACCATAAGATTGGCAAGCTCAGGTTCAAGTGGATATAGAGAAACGCAGTGGAGTAGTGATATATCTGTTGCACCTCCTTTAAGGAGTGTAAAAATTGCTCTTTCTATTTCACCTAAAGTTGCCATACCGGTTGATATAATAACTTTTTTGCCTGTTTCACCAACTTTTTCTAAAAGTTCAAGGTTTGTTATTTCAGAGGATGCTATTTTTATAGAATCACAGTATTTGTTTACTATTTCTAAAGATTCTTGATCAAAAACAGATGATATAAAGTCTATGTTAATTTTTTTTGTTTCTTCTCTTATAATTTTGTGGAATTCTTCATTTATTTCGACTTCTTTTAATTTGTCAAAAATAATGTTGTAATTCGCCTTATTATCCTTAAATGTTAACGGGTTTAAAAGATGTTCTGCTTTAAAAGTTTGAAATTTTACTGCATCAGCACCACTTTCTTTTGATTTGTGAACCATTTCAATTGCTTTGTCAATCTTTCCATCATGGTTTAATCCTATTTCTGCTATTACATATACTTTTTTATTTTTCATCTAACATATGCCCCATTTTATTTTTTTTAGTTTCTAAATAGAACTTGTTATGTTCTGTAGGTGGTATAATTATCGGCACTCTTTCAACTATCTGAATATCATAAGCTTTTAATCCTATTAGTTTCTTAGGGTTGTTTGTAATTAATCTTATTTTTTTTATCCCTAAATCTTTTAACATTTGAGCTCCTATACCGTAGTCTCTAAGGTCTGCAGGGAATCCTAATTTTTCATTTGCCTCAACCGTATCGAGTCCTTTATCTTGTAAACAATAGGCTTTTATTTTGTTTGCTATTCCTATACCTCTTCCTTCTTGTCTTAAATATAAAAGTACTCCTCTACCCTCTTTTTCAATCATTTCCATAGCAGTGTGGAGTTGGTCACCACAGTCACATCTGTAACTTCCAAATGTATCCCCTGTCAAGCATTCAGAATGTACTCTTACTAAAATTGGTTCATTTGTACTTATATTCCCTTTTACTAATGCAATATGAATTTCGTTATTTAGTTTATTTCTATAAGATATTATCTCGAAATTTCCCCACTTTGTTGGCATATGAGCCTTACTTACAATCTCTACAAACTTATCTTTTTTTATTCTTTCTTCAATTATTTTTTCTATAGAGAATATATTAAGATTATGTTTCTGAGCAAATTTTATAAGATCGGGGAGTCTTGCCATTGAACCGTCTTCATTTATTATCTCGCATATAGCAGCAACTGGTTTTAGCCCTGCCATTTTGACAAGGTCTATACTTCCTTCTGTATGACCTGCACGGACAAGTACTCCACCTTCCTTTGCAAGCAATGGGAATATATGCCCTGGTTTCCTGAAGTCTGATGGTTTTGATGTTGGTGATGATAAGTTTCTTAATGTTTCTGCTCTATCTTCTGCTGATATCCCTGTCCCTGTGTTAATGTGGTCAACACTTACTGTAAAAGCTGTAGTGTGTGGGTCAGTATTGTTTTTCACCATAAGTTCAAGTTCAAGTCTAGTAGCTATCTCTTTTGTCAATGGTGCACATAAGAGTCCTCTGGCTTCTTTTATAAAAAAGTTGATATTTTCTTTTGTAGCTTTTTCTGCTGCTATAACAAGATCGCCTTCATTTTCTCTATCTTCATCATCAACAAGTATAAAAGGTTTGCCATTTTTTATATCATTTAAGATATCCTCTATATTAGCAAAAATATTTTCCATAATGTTTCCTTTTATATTTATTTAATTTTTTGAATTTAAATTTACTTTACTTCTTGTAAAATAATGATTAAAAGTGGGGTATTTTGGATATATATTATTTTATAGCAGAGTATAAAGTTAGAAATTAAAATGAAATAAATTTATATTTTCTAAAGATAACTAAAGGATGTAATTTTTTAAACAATAAAACCTTTTTCAGGCTTTACTGTTTAATTTTAATTATATAATATTAATTTTGACTTTCTAAAACATTTTTAAGCTGGCTTGCTTTTCCTATTCTTCCTCTTAAATAGAATAGTTTAGCTCTTCTTACTGTACCAGTTTTAACCACTTCTATTTTTTGTATAGATGGGCTATGTAAAGGGAAGGTTCTTTCTACACCTATTTGTCCAACCATTTTTCTTACTTTAAACATTCTATTTAAACCTGAACCATGAATATCAATTACTATACCTTCAAAAACTTGTATTCTTTCTTTTTTACCTTCAATAATTTTAACATAAACTTTTACAGTATTTCCAACTTTAAAGTTTTCATCTTTTGTCATATACTCTTTTTCAATTTTTGCTAAAACTTCACCTCTATTTATCATGATATATCTCCTTAATTATTTCTTTTGCTATTTTTAAATTTGAGATATCTAAATTTAATGATTTTAATAAGTCAGGTCTATTTTTTATTGTATTTTTTAATGCACTTTTTAGTCTAAACTCTTTTATTTTTTTATGATCACCACTAATTAATGCTTCTGGAACTTTTAATCCTTTATATTCTCTTGGCCGTGTGTACTGATCATATTCTAAAAGAGGATTAAAACTCTCTTCAAAAGTAGATTCATAAGAGTCAAGTACACCCTCTATAAATCTGATTGATGAATCTATAATTGAAAGAGCAACTATTTCACCATTTGTTAAAATAAAGTCACCAAGTGAAATTCTCTCTGGTTTTAATATCATGTTTATTCTTTCATCAAAACCTTCATATCTTCCACAAATTATCATTATCTCTTTTTCTTTACTCAATTCTTTAGCTATTTTATTATTGAAAACTTTTCCACGAGGATCTGTTATTATTATTTTTGTTTCAGGTCCTGAGTTTCCCCTAACAGCATCAATTATAGGCTGGCATTTAAGTAGCATTCCGGCACCGTCACCATATATTTCATCATCTACTTTTTTATGCTTATCATCAGAATATTCCCTAAAGTTTATGACTTTTATTTTTATGATTCCCTTTTCTATACCCCTTTTAAGAGGAGCATTTGAGTTTATATATTCATTTATCAAATTAGGAAACAGTGTTAGAACTTTATAACAAACCATCTATATCCTTATATTTTATAACTTTATTATCCAGGTCAAAAATTTCAATATACTCATCTAATACAGGCAACATTACCTGTTTTCTTTTGTTTTTTTCGTTTTTGTATATAACTTCCAGAATATCACATGAACCAAAATTGTGTACGGACACAACTTTGCCAATATATTTTTCACCTATATATGTTTTTGATCCAATTGCCTGAAAGTAAAAAAATTGATTATCTTTCAATTCATCTTTTATTTCAGAAAAGTCTATGTATATATTTTTACCTCTCATTTTCAGTACTTCATTTATATTATTTGTATTATTTAATTTCATTACAAACCTATTTCCCCTATAATAAGATATTTTTGATATTTTAATCTCTTTAAATTCATTATTGTCCTTAAAATAAAGAGTCTTATATTTTAGAATATTATCTAATGGTTCTGTATAACTTAGTAATATAAGATCTCCCTTTATACCTCTTGTATTAACTATTTTTCCTATTACTATTTTTTCCATATTTTTTAAACTTTGATTTTAATTAGGAGTCTTAAATTTAATAATATTATAATTATATAATTAATTACATTTTGGTTTAATAAGTATTTTGACTGATGCTTAACTGGTGCTATAAAATTCTATAAGGAGTTTTAATGAGAACAATAGTTTTTTTTATAATTACTTTTTTTGCTTTTATTTCATGTTCTGAAAAAAAAGTTGTACTTGAAAAAACACCTGATGCTATTTATAGAGATGCAAATGGTGCTTTAGAAAGTCCTCTTGGTAAATGGAGGTACAAAAATACATATTTTATTGAATTTGAGGGTGAACCTAATAGAGGCAAGTGGAGTGTTTCTACAGATTATGGTCAGGGAGAAAAGGTAGTATTTACTGGTAAATGGTATGTTTATAATTGGGATAAAAATAAGGGGATTGGATATTTAAGATTAGATTATGAAAATATTGGGCTTACAAATCCTTTAAAGATAGATTCGAAAACAAATAGACCTGAACATATTTTTTATCCCTATAGAAGGTATCAGATTTTAGAATATTATTGTGATAGTAAATATTTTGGAATGAATATATATAAAAAAAGGGATAGTCAATCTACACTTGAAGGAGAATGGGAACACGCAAATTATGATTGGTTTGATGACTTTTATGTTTTTTCTGAATCGCCTCTGTGGATTGATGAGAATAGTTTTAATGAAAAAGTTTTAAAATATCTAGATGATTCTGAAAAAAAGTTTATAGAAAAGATCTATACCTACAATCTTGCTAAGTATTACAGAAAACAGGAACTAACAGGAGAAGAAGAGTTTGAACTTAATAAAATCATGGCTAAAGTAAGAGAAAAGAAAGGTTATAGTGGTGAATGGTTTTATGTATCTTTATCATCAATTCCTAAGTATAATACTTATTATGTTAACAGGAGAGGTATTTTAGAACTTGATAAATATGGTCAGGTAAGATATAAGCAAGAGACACCTTTTTTTGGTAGTATTGTTAATAATGAGTTAATAAATGGTCTTCCTACACTTGAAAAAGATAGGTTTGGAAACATTAAAGTTACAGCTAAGTATATTATATGGGATAATTATGTTTATAATAATAATGGTGGTATAGCTGAAAAAGAGGTAAATATAAAAATATTTGATTCATCAAATGATCTTGTTATGAGTAACTGGGAGTTTAAAGTTATAATAATAAAGGACTACAATATACTTATAACCTTCCCGTTTGAAAGAGTACTGAAGTAATATTTTTATGTATTTATGCTTAATTAGGGGTTTATTTTAAACTTTTCTAAAAATTTATTTTTGAATTCTTCCAATATGTAAAATGAACCTGTTATAAGATAATTTTCTATTTCAGGTTCAAAACTGTTTTTGTCTATTAGTAGAAATTTTATTTTTTTCTTACTTAAAAATTCTATTATTTCTTCTGTTGCCATGTTTTCAATATTAGGAATTATGAAAATTTTGGTTATCTTTTTCAGATTTTTCAACATTCTCTTATAGTCTTTATCTTTTTGACAGTTAAATATTGTAATAAAGCTTAGATTATTGTACTTTTTTCTAATAGATTGAACAAGTTTTTTTATTGATATTTTATTATGAGCCCCATCAAATATTATTTCATGTTTGTTATTTAATTTGTATGTCTCAAATCTACCTTTTATATCATGTGTATAATCTTTTATAATAATATTATTGTTACCGAAAAGTGAAACAAATGATTTTAATGCTAAAAGAAAGTTTTCTATTCCAAAATATGGTCCATTATATTTTATTCTAAAATTTTTATTATAAAATTCTATTGCATAATTTGTCTTTTTTATTTTTATTCTTGGGTTTCTCAGATTTTTATATAATTTTTTTAAAATTAGATAAAATAAAATATAGAAATAAATATAAATTTTTTGTTTACCTATGATAAAAGGTATATCTTTTTTTATTATCCCTAGTTTTTCATAAGCAATTTTAAATATAGATTTTCCGAGTATATTTGTATGATCTTTATCTATTCTTGTTATTATTGATAGGACTGGATTTATAACATTTGTTGCATCTAGTCTACCACCAAGCCCTGTCTCAAGTATTGCAAAATCAACCTTTTCTTCTTTAAAGTATTTTATTGCAATTATAGTCATTATCTCAAAGTATGTTAAATTAAGGTTATTTTTCTCAGATATATTTTTAACATAATTAAATAATTTATCCATTTTTTTAGTTTCTATTTCTTTGAAGTTTATTGTTATTCTTTCTGTTGGACTTTTTATATGGGGCGATATAAATAATCCTACATTTAATCTCAGATTTTTGATTATTAGGTCTTTTAAATAAAAAGATGTTGAAGTTTTACCTTTTGTTCCTGCTAAATGTATTATTTTAATATACTTTTCAGGATTACCTATTATTTCTAGTGCTTTTTTAACTCTTGCAAGGTTAAAGGATTTTTTATAGTCAAATAGTCTTATTTTTTCATAGTCTATCATTTTGTACCATCAATTAAATTTTATTAAAATTAAAGAGAATTTAAATATAAATTTTTAGAGTTAATTTAATAAAAAAATGAGATATAGAATTGGAATTAAATAATATTATATATTATATTACTGGTCTGGTTGAGATTATAGGATTAACTGTAATTATCTATAATTTTGTTTTTAGGATTATAGATGTAAAAACAAAAACTATTCTTAAACTTCTTGTTATTTTAGGTATTTTTTTTATTTTTTCAAAGTTTTTTATATTAAAAACTTTTGTCTGGATTTTTGAAAAAATTATTGAGATAATACCAATTGCACTTATAATAATATTTCAAAAAGAGATAAAAAACTTTATTAACTCTTCAAAAACTATAATATATATAAAGAAAAATAGGGAATTAAAAAGTAATATTGAAAAAGTCCTGAATGCTCTTAATTATCTTTCAAGTAGAAAAATAGGTTCTTTAATATATATAGACCTTGAAGACCAGCTTAAAGATATAAAAGAAAGATCAGTACCTATTAATTCTGAAATAAATGAAGAAATTATTATATCTTTATTTATGCCTTCAACACCTCTTCACGATGGGGCTATAATAATGAACTTTAATAAAATATTGTATGCCAGAGCTTTTTTCCCTATTACAGAGAAAGATGTTTCAAAATATTTAGGCTCAAGGCATAGAGCTGCAATAGGTATAACAGAGATTTCTAATGGGATTGCACTTACTACTTCTGAGGAAAATGGATATATATCTTTATTTTATCAAGGTAAAATTTTCTATAATCTTGGTTTAGATGGTATAAGAAAGAAAATTTTTGAAATTTTAGGGATGAAAGATGAAAGATAAAACAACTAAAATAATTTTATCTTTTCTTATCTCAGTAATACTCTGGTTTTATATAGACGCAATTGTAACAAAGACACTTGATTTTTCTGTTGAAATAAAATATTTTGATCTTCCTGATGACATGGTTATAATAAAAAAACAGGAGTTATTTTCTTATAATATCATTTTAAGTAAATACTCTTATTATGAATTTAAGCAACCACCACTTGAGGTTAGAGTCTCTTTAAAAGATGTTATGGTAGGTAAAAATTATATTGAACCTGAGATAATAAAAAAGTTTGATATACCATACCTGGCTAGAATATCTTTAAGTGAGAAAAAAATATTTGTTGAAGTTGATAAAAAAGAAATAAAAGAGGTTGAAATAAATCCTGTTATTGATAGCCAGAATTTATTTCTTGTAAAAGATATTACTGTTACTCCTAAAGTGATAAAAATCGAGGGGCCGTCAAAAATTTTAAAAAATATAAAAACACTTGAAACTTCAACTTATACAGTTAATTCATCAGGTATATACTCTAAAATTATACCCATAAAAAATCCTTATAAAAATGTTTATCTTTCAGTAACGTCTGTGAAGGTTGATTTTAAAGCTATAAAGAAGATAGAAGAGAGGTTTATACTTATACCTATTAAAGTAAAGAATCTTAGTGAAGATTTTGAAGCTTATTTTTCTCCTAAAAGTGTTAATGCCTTAGTAAAAGGGAATTTTGATAATTTTAAAGAAAATGATCTGAATAAATTATATTTTTATGTAGATTGTAAAGAAATTACAAATGAAGGGAATTACAAATTAAATTTAAAAATAGATATAAATAATGATTCTCTTATTATAGAGCCTTTTGATATTAGAAGTGTTGATGTTACTATAAAAAGGAGATTAAAATGAAATTAAGTGTGAATATAGACCATGTTGCAACTTTAAGACAGGCAAGGAAGGGGAAAGACCCAGATTTATTGCAGGCAGCGTTTGAAGTTGTTAAAGCTGGTGCTGATGGGATTACTTTTCATTTAAGAGAGGATAGGAGACATATACAGGATGAAGATGTATATATCTTAAAAAAAGAGATAAAAAAACCTTTAAACTTTGAATGTGCTTTAAATGAAGAAATAATAAATATTGTGCTTAATATAGTTCCAGAGTGGGCTACTATTGTTCCAGAGAGAAGAGAAGAGCTTACTACAGAAGGTGGCCTGGATGTGATTGGATTAAAGGATAAAATTATGAAATATCTTTCTCCTTTAAAAGACAAAGGAATCAAAGTTTCTCTTTTTGTTGAACCTGAAAAAAATCAGATAGAAGCAGCTAAAGAGATTGGTGCTGATGCGATAGAAATACATACTGGAAATTATGCTAACCTTATTGATCCTTTTAAAAAGGAAGAAGAGCTTAATAAGATAAAAGAATCTGTGGCTTTTGCTAAAAAAAATGGTCTTATTATTCACGCAGGGCACGGATTAAATTATGAAAATACTTATGATATAGTTAACATTAAAGATATAGACGAATTAAGCATAGGTCATAGTATAATAAGTAGGGCTGTATTTGTTGGCCTATATACTGCTGTAAAAGAAATGATAAATATAGTAAAAAATAAAAAGGCATGATTTTATGGAGGATAAAAAGAAGATTTCATTTTTCAGTAAGAATGAGACAACCTGTCCTGTTTGTAACTATTCTTTTAAAAGAGAGGAAATGCTTACAGGTAGAGGTAGACTTATTGCCAAAGATATAACCCCGGAGTTAAGGAGAACATACGAAGAAAATACAAAGTTTGGGGAGGTTCACCCATTAGCTTATTTTATTACAGTTTGTCCTGCATGTTGGTATGCTTCCCCGCAAAGAGACTTTAATAATATATCACCTAATAACATTGATCTTGTCTCTAATCTTATTGAATATAGAAGAAAAATAATACAGGAAATATTTGCACCGATTATTATTGACTTTGAACAGGAAAGAAACTTATATTCAGGAGCAGCATCATATATTCTTTCGATTAGCTGTTACTCTTTTTTCCCACCAAAAGAATCGCCAACAATAAAAAAAGGGATTTCTTCACTAAGGGCTGCTTGGTTATTTGGTGATATGGCCGCAAAAGTTTTAAAAGAAAATAAAAAAGAACTATATGAAAGGTTTCTTAAAATCCAGGAAATAATGTATGAGAAAGCAAGGAATTATTATAATTCTGCTTATGACCTTGCTTTGAAAGGTAAAGAAAAACTAGATGGTGTTGACCTTGGCCCTGATATTGATAAAAACTACGGGTATGATGGATTTATTTATATTATGAATTATCTTAATTATAAGATGAGTTATAAAGAGGAGGATATAGTTAAAAAAGCTGAGATATATAGAGAAATTAAAAAGACTATAGGTAAAATATTTGGAATAGGTAAAGCCAGCAAGGAGAAACCAGGGCCTTTGTTAAATATAGTTAGGGATCTATATGATGAAGTTTCAAGTCATTTACAGGAGATAGAAGAGAGTGTTAATCTTGAAATAGAGGAATAATAATTTTAATATTTAGGTGGTTTAATGGTAGTAAGGCTTGAAGTTTCTTATGATGGGACTGATTTTAAAGGGTATCAAATACAAACCTCAGACCCCACAGTACAGGGTCTTATAGAAAATGCAATATCAAAAGTTTATAATCAGACTATAAAGACATTTACATCAGGGAGAACAGATACTGGTGTACATGCCATTATGCAGGTAATAAGTTTTAAAACTGATAAAAATATCCCAGAGGATGGATTAAAGAAGGCATTAAACTCTCTCCTCCCACCTCAAATAAGAGTAAATAAAGTAAAATATGAAAATAAGAGTTTTCATGCAAGATTTTCTGCTAAGTCAAGAGAATATATGTATGTTATATATAACAATGATGATGTTTGCCCCCCCTTTTTTTATAGGTATGTTTGGCATGTAAGAGGTAAAATAAAGATAAGAAAATTAAAAAAAACGCTAAAATATTTAAAGGGGGAACATGATTTTTCTTCTTTTTCAGAAAGAACGGAAAAAGACAATCATGTTAGGAAAATAATTTCTATTAAAGTTAAAAAGAAAGGAAAATTTATATATATTTTTATTAAAGGTAATGCTTTTTTAAGAAGAATGGTTAGAGTTATTATTGGGACTTGTGTGGGTATAGCTAAAAGTAATGACTTTCAACCTGAGTTTATTAAAGATATATTAAAAGCTAAGAATAGGGGGAAAAATCCATTTCCGACTGCTCCACCAAATGGTCTTTATCTTTATAAAATTGAGTTTTAAAAAATTTTAAAACTAAAATTTTATTATTTTTTTCTTTCTATTACAAATTGAGAGACTTTTTTTAATTCATTTTTAAGACTTTCGTTACTTATGTTTTCTATTATATTATTTATTTCTTTTAGTAAATTATCAACTATTTTTTGTATTTTTTTATTTATTCCTTTCTGCTCAATAATTTCTTTTATTTCTTTAATTGTATAATCTGATAAATTTTTTACTTTTAATTCTTCTTTTAAATAATAAAAGATTATAGTTTTTTTTTCATTTATTATATCTGAGCCTACTGGTTTTCCTATTTCTTCAGTTGAGGAAAATAGATCTATATAATCATCTTTTATCTGAAAGAGAATTCCTATTTTTTCACCTAATATTGACAGGGTTGGTATCTCATCTTTTATTTCAGATATATATGCACCGGCTATTAGTGGGAGACTGAAACTGTATCTTGCTGTTTTATATTTATATAAATTAATTATATCTTCATATTGTGGGTCTATATTATATACTTCAGAGAAATATATATCCTGCATTTGTGCAAGACCTACTGTTATCATCTCTTTTGAAAATAAAGTTATTATCTCTTTCATAATCTCTTTTTTAGGTATTTTTGAGAGTATATCAAAACTGAGGAAAAAACATATATCTCCAAGACATATACCCAATGATTCTCCTAATTTTTGTGGATTTTTAGAGTTTTGATATTTATTTCTATATTGGGCATGGATTGATGTTTGACCTCTTCTAATATCATCGTTATCCATTATATCATCATGAATTAATAGCCCTGATTGTAAAAGTTCAATAGCAACAGAAGTTTTTATTGAATTTTCTGAATATGATCCTTTTATTTTATCTTCAATAAGACATATTAAAGCACCTCTTATTAATTTCCCATTAATACTAAAGTTTTTAATTTTTTCTAGTGAGTCAATTGTCCATTCTCCTATTGATGGTAGTTCTTTATATGAATCCAGTATTTCTATTATTGATTTTTTAATAATATCAGTATATTTTTTTAATTCCATTAATTATCCTTTGATTTTGTAGGTAAAAAATTTAATTTATTTTTTAAACTTATTTGTTTTGGTTAAAACTATATTTTATTTTTATATATTATAAAAATAAAAATTTTTAATAGAGAGTTATTTAATGTTTATAAAAAATCTTAAAGAGGATCTTGTTATAAAAGTTCTTGAAGATGTATTAAAAGATTTAAAAGATGTTTGTAAGTGTTCTATTTGTGTTGAGGATATTGTTACTTATGTTTTAAATAGAACAAAACCATTTTATATAAGTAGCGGGAGAGGTATTTTACACCTTGAAGCTGACTTAAAGATAGATATACAGGATAAAACTGATATATATTCATTAGTCTTGCAGGCTATAAATATTATAAAAGATAGAAGAAAGTCTCATTTACATTCTTTCCCTCAAAATGGCATTGAGATTTTAAGACAGGAAGAGTATGAAACAACTGATTTTTATTATGTTAATTTTCCGTATATTTTAGGTCGTGTTCTTGATTATGTATCCCTTAAACCTAAAGACGGTGTTAAAGTTGAATTATATATATATGATAATGAGCAAGATAAGTATGTTCTTGCTCCTATGAAAGAACAGTCATGGTCTAATCCTTATATAGTTCCAATAAGATTGGGTGGTTATTATACGTTTTGGCCTAAAGAGATTAAGGCCAAAGAACAGAGTTCTCACACAAAAGAAAAAGTTAATTTTAAAATTGGCGTTAATGATGAATATGAAGAGGAGTTTACTTTAGAACTTTTCACTGATAAAATTATAAGAAATTATATAAGTACTAATTTTAGTTATGAATTAAATCCTATATTGATATAATTTTTACTCTATTTTTTAAATTTTAATTTTCTATTTATTCAAAATAAAGAGGGTTTTAAAAAATGAAAGATAAGAACTTGTTAGATTCTGCTATTAAAGAGATACAAAAAAGGTTTGGTGAAGGTGTTATAATGAAACTTGACCAAAAAGAGAAGATAAGTATTCCAGTTATACCTACTGGGATAATATCTCTTGATATAGCAACAGGAATAGGAGGGCTTCCAAGAGGGCGGATTGTTGAAATATATGGGCCTGAGTCTTCGGGTAAAACAACTATAGCATTATCTACTATTGCTCAGGTTCAGAAAAATGGCGGAGTTGCTGCTTTTATAGATGCAGAACATGCATTAGACCCTATATATGCTAAAAAGTTGGGGGTTAACCTTGAGGACCTGTATATTTCACAACCAGATTCAGGTGAGCAGGCATTAGAGATAGCAGAGACATTAGCAAGAACTGGGCAGATTGACCTTATAGTAATAGATAGTGTTGCAGCATTAGTCCCAAGAGCTGAAATAGAAGGTAATATGGGTGATTCTCAAATAGGGTTACAGGCAAGATTGATGTCTCAGGCATTAAGAAAAATAACAGGTATAATTTCTAAAACAAATACATGTATGATTTTTATTAATCAAATAAGAATGAAAATAGGTAGTTATGGTAATCCTGAAACAACCACAGGCGGGATGGCTTTAAAATTTTATTCTTCAATAAGAATAGAGGTAAGGAGAGGAGAGGCTTTAAAAGATAAAGAAGAATCTTATGGAACTATTACAAAAATAAAAGTTAATAAAAATAAGATGGCCCCCCCTTTTAAGAAAGGTGAGTTTATGGTTTTGTATGATAAAGGTATATATAATGTCTATACACTTCTTGAGGAGGCTGTTAATCTGGGCATAATAGAGAGAAAAGGGACTTTCTATTATTTTGGTAATGATAAAATTGGGCAGGGAAAAGAGTCTACATATTCATATTTTGAAGCTAATCCTGATTTTGCATTAAAAATTGAAAATCTTATAAGAGAGAAGTATGAACTTCCTGCTATTGAGGTTAAACAAGATAATAAAAAAGATGAGAAAGAGACTAAAGAGTCTAAAAAAAGAAAGAAAGTTGAAGATGTAACAGAAGAGTTGTTGTAAAATTTTTAATTATTAAAATTTTATTATTATATATTATATTTTTTTGTTATTTTCCGAATCTTAAATTTAGAGGTTCGGGTTATGTTTTATAAGATTCTACTGTTTATATTCATTATGTTTTTCCCTTTTCTTTTATACTCATTAAATATTATGAGGACTATAAAGGGTGATCTATGGGGTTTTGTTGATATTGATAGTGGCAAAGTATTAATAAAACCTATGTATCAATATGCAGGTGACTTTTTTGATGGTATAGCTAGGGTTAAACTTAATAATAAGTGGGGCTTTATAGACATAAATAATAATGTTATTATACCTTTTGTCTATGACTTTGTAAATAATTTTTCAGATGGTCTTGCTTCAGTTAAAAGCAATGGGAAGTGGGGATTTATAGATAGAAAAAATAGAAAAGTTATTGACTTTAAGTTTGATTTTGCTGGTAATTTTTCTGATAATCTTGCAGTTATTTCTGTTAAAAATGTTTATGGGTTTATTAATAAAAAAGGTAAAATTATTATATCACCAAGATTTGATTTTGCATCTGATTTTATAGATGGTGTGTCATTGGTTGCACTTGATGGTTATTACGGTTATATTAATAAAAAAGGGGATTTTATATTTAAGCCGATACTTGAAGATGGTGGAAGTTTTAGTGAGGGATATGCCTGGATAAAGCTTAATGGTAAATATGGGTATATTAATAAAAAAGGTGAAATTATTGTTCAACCCCAATATGATGAAGCGGAAGATGTAAAAAATGGAAAAGCTATTGTTATTCTTAGTAATAAAAGAATTATCCTTAACCTTAAATAAAAATAAAGTTAATAAAGGTGGTTTTTATAAAAAGATTTAGACTATTAAGAGCAATATTATTTACACTTTCTATAATTTTTTGTTATTTACCTTTTATTCTTGTATTTAAATATTTTCTATCCTCTAAAACTTACTCAAAAATTTTTTATAAACTTAATTCATACACTGCAGTCAGAATAAAAAAGTTTTGTATAAAATCACAGGGTATATTTATAAAGTTTGGTCAATTTTTAAGTGTTATATCAAGTGTATTTTTACCAGAAGTTTCAAAAGAACTTAAAGACCTTCAGGATAAAGTTCCCCCAAGAGAATTTGATGTTATAAAACCAATATTTGTAAAATTCTGGGGAAAAATCCCTCAGGACTTTTTAAGTGATTTTAATCCTGTTCCTATTGCGAGTGCTTCTCTTGCCCAAGTTTATAAAGCAAGTTTTAAAGGTAAAGTAGTTGCAATTAAGGTTTTATATCCAGATATAAGAGAAATAACAAAAAACGATCTTTTTATAATATCATCTGTTTTGAAAATAATTAATTTTTTCTTTCCTTCACTTAATATTGAGGATATTTATCCTGAATTTGAATCTATGATATTTAAGGAGATAGACTTTGAATATGAGAAAAAAAATATGAAAGAAATAAAGAAAATGTTAGCAGGATTTAAAAATGTTTTAATACCTAATTATATTGAAGAACTTTCTGTTGGTGATATACTTGTTACTGAGTTTATTGACGGATATAAAATAGATGATATAAGGTCTCTACAGAATGCTGGTATTTCATTAAAAATTATATCGCAGAAATTATTAGAGACTTACTCTTATATGATTTTTACAAAGGGATTTTTTCATTCTGACCCTCATCCTGGGAATATAATAATAACTAAAAACGGGAAAATAGGAATTATAGACTTTGGCTCATCCTCTTTTCTTTCTTCTGATACTCTTATAGATATAAGAAAACTTTTAAAAGCATTTATTACTAAAGACTATGGTTTTATAATACAACATCTTGAATATATGGGTTTTTTAAAACCTTATTCTGATAAAGAAAAACTTGAAAATATATTTTTTTATCTTGTTAATAAACTTGATCTTTTTAATGTTAAAGACTATCAAAGTATGACGTTGGATCAGATTTATAAAATTTATAATCTTAAAAATATAGGTATTGAGTTAAAAGAAGTTTTAAAATATATTCAATTACCAAGGAATTATGTTTTTCTTATAAGGACTATCGGTCTGTTAATAGGTGTGGTAGCTGAGTTAGATAAAAATATAAATCTTTTACAGATACTTTTACCTTATTTAAGAAAGTTTTTACTAGGGCCAGGAGAAAATATAAAAGATTCAATAAAAAAGGAGATAAAAGAAAATTTTTACTATATATCTCAGACACCAGAGTCATTATATAGAGCACTTGAGACAATAAATAGTGGTAAGATAAAGATAAGTTTTAAAGAGTTTAATAAGGGAGTAAACAAAATTTACAAATTAGGGCATCAAATAATATACTCATTTTTTATTATAGTGTCTATTTTATTGTACTATTTTTCTAATGTTAATGGGCATTATAAATTTTCTAATTTTTTCTACTACTCTTCGATTTTTTTTAGCATAATACTTTTATTTTCTTTTTTCAGAAATAGAAAATAATTTTTATTAATTTTGAATTAAAATAATTTAATTAAGAATAACTATTAAGGTTTTTATTTTAATTCTTGGATTCGTAATAATTGAATTAAAAAATATATTATAGCTAAAAAATAAAAAATCAATTAAATGTTTTGAAAAGATCAATTTTTAACACTTTAAGAGTTTATTAAAGTTTCTAAAAGTGCTAATCCTTAATGAATGGGAAAAATCATTTATTTTGTTGTTTAAGTTATTAAAACAAAGCATAGGGGGTTATATGCTTGTAAAAATGAATAGTGCTATTGTTTTTTCATTAGAGCCTACAGTAGTTGAAATAGAAATATTACATAAAAATGGTTTTCCTGGTTTTGAAATTGTAGGGTTACCAGATGCAAGTGTTAAGGAGGCAAAGGAAAGGGTTATTGAGGCTATAAAACATATTGGTATTGACTTTAGTTTAAGAAGAATTGTATGTAATCTTGCACCTGCTGATATTAAAAAGACAGGTACATATCTTGACCTTCCGTTAGCTGTTGGTGTCCTTATAAGTTCTGGTTTTATTAATCCTGTTATTAATCTTTCAGATACAATAATTGTAGGTGAGCTTGGATTTAATGGTGTTATAAGACAACTTAAAGGAGTACTCGTAATAGCTCTTGAATGTGTTAAAAAAGGTTTTAAGAATATTATTTTTCCATATTCAAACTTGGATGAGGTTTCTGTTGTAAAAGATGTTAATCTTTATCCTGTGAAAGAGCTTAGTGAAGTAATTGATGTAATTGAAGGAAGAGCAGTTCCTACTGTTTATGAATATAATTTTAGACCTGAAATTGAATCTTCTTTAGATTTTTCTGAAGTAAAGGGGCAGTCTTTTGCAAAGAGAGGGCTTGAGATAGCTGCTGCAGGATTTCATAATGTTTTGATGATAGGATCACCAGGGGTTGGTAAAAGTATGCTGGCAAAAAGACTTGTATCGATAATGCCACCTATTACTTTTGAAGAGTCTATTGAAACAACTAAAATTTACAGTATAGCAAAAGGTAAAATAAATTATGAAGGAGGGCTTGTAAACAAGAGGCCTTTTAGGGCACCACACCATACTTCAAGTGATGTTTCTATTACAGGTGGGGGAACAATACCTTCTCCTGGTGAGATAAGTCTTGCCCATAATGGGATTTTATTTATGGATGAATTTCCTGAGTTTAAAAGAAGTGTTTTTGAAGTTTTAAGAGAACCGCTTGAAGAAAGGAAAGTTACTGTATCAAGAAGTCAAGGTTGTGTAACTTTCCCTGCTAATTTTTTATTTGTTGCTGCTATGAACCCATGTTATTGTGGTTATCTCTGGCATCCTGTAAAAAGTTGTAGTTGTACTCCTACTAAGGTCAAGCAGTATTATAAAAAGATTTCAGGGCCTATACTTGATAGAATAGATATTCATATAAAAATGTCTGAAATTGAATATGAAGACGTTAATTCAAAACAGGAAACTTCAAAAGAGATAAGAAAAAGAGTTTTAAAAGCTTTTAATACTCAAATGTCAAGACAAAAAAAATATAACTCTATGCTTGATAATAATGAAGTAAACAAGTTCTGTCAAATTCCACAAAAAATAGTACCTCTGTTAAGAAAATTAATAGACAAGTGGGGTATATCTATGAGAAATTATTATAAATTGCTTAAAATCTCAAGAACAATAGCAGATCTTAATGGGGATAATGATATAATGGAACAACATATACTTGAAGCAGTGCAATACAGGAATAATTTTGATAAGTATAACTAATTTTTTAAAAAATTTTAATTAAAAATTTAAAATGTAAATATGATTTTATTAAATTTTATCAACCTTTTTATATATTTGTTGAGAGTTTATTAATATAATTCGCTCAAAATTTTGCTTTGTTAACTGATTTTTTATAAATTTAACCGAGTTAAAATTTATCTTTTATTTTGGCCGTGTGGGATTTGGAAACTGATTTTTTTAAATAAACAATAAAATAAGGATGTAATATGCCAACTATTAACCAGCTTATTAGAAAAAGTAGAGAAAAAGTAAAGTCTAAAAGTAAATCGCCTGCTTTACAGGGGTGTCCTCAGAAAAGAGGTGTATGTGTAAGGGTTATGACAGTAACACCTAAGAAGCCGAACTCTGCTTTAAGAAAGGTTGCCAGGGTAAGATTAAGTAATGGGTATGAAGTTACTGGCTATATTCCTGGAATTGGACATAATTTACAAGAACACTCTGTTGTTTTAATAAGAGGTGGAAGGGTTAAAGACTTGCCAGGTGTAAGATACCACATAATAAGAGGTGCATTGGATTCTGCTGGTGTTGAAGGCAGGAAGAGAGGTAGGTCTAAATATGGTGCTAAGAAGCCTAAAAGTTAAGATAAAGAAAAAATAATTAAAAGAGGAATAATATGGCTAGAAGGAAGAGAGTTTTAAAAAGACCTAAGGTTTTGGCTGATCCTATTTATGGTAGCGTTCTTGTGTCAAAGATAATTAATAAAGTTATGTATGATGGGAAAAAGAGTGTAGCAGAAAAAGTTGTTTATAATGTTATGGATTATATAAGAGAAAAGATAGGCGATCCATTAGATGTTTTAAATAAAGCTATTGAAAATGTAGCACCAGAAGTTGAAGTAAGGTCAAGAAGAGTTGGTGGTGCGAATTATCAGGTTCCAGTTGAAGTTAGACAGGAAAGAAGAGTATCGCTTGCAATTAGGTGGATTGTTGAAATGGCAAGAGATAGAAAAGAAAAAGGAATTATGTTAAGGCTTGCTAATGAAATAATTGATGCTTATAATAAAACAGGTAATGCATATAAAAAGAAAATAGATACTCATAAAATGGCAGAGGCAAACAGAGCTTTTGCACATTTAAGATGGTAATTTAGGAGGATTTTTAAGTGGCTAAAGGAATACCTATAGAAAGAATAAGAAATATTGGGATTATGGCACATATTGATGCTGGTAAGACTACAACTACAGAAAGAATATTATTTTATACTGGTAAGATTCACAAAATGGGTGAAGTCCATGAAGGTGCAGCAGAAATGGACTTTATGGAACAGGAGAGGGGGAGAGGTATAACAATAACTAGTGCTGCTACAACATGTTTTTGGAAAGATCATAGAATAAATATAATAGATACTCCTGGGCACGTTGACTTTACTATAGAAGTTGAAAGATCTTTAAGAGTTCTTGATGGGGCTGTTGGCGTTTTTGATGCTGTTAATGGTGTTGAACCACAATCTGAAACAGTATGGAGACAGGCTGATAAGTATAGAGTGCCCAGAATAGCTTTTATGAATAAAATGGATAAGATTGGAGCTGACTTTTTAGCTTCGGTTCAATCAATGCATGATAAATTAGGTGCAAACGCTGTTCCTATACAACTCCCAATTGGCTCAGAAGATGAATTTAAAGGAGTTATAGACCTTGTAAAAATGAAGGCTCTTATCTGGGAGGGGGATGAATTAGGTGCTAAGTTTAATGAGGTTGATATACCAGAAGATTTAAAAGATTTGGCTATAGCACAAAGAGAAAAATTACTTGAGGCACTTTCAGATATTGATGAAATTATTATGGAGAAATATTTAGAAGGAAAAGAAATAACAATAGAGGAAATAAAGGCTGCTATAAGAAAAGGAGTTGTTAATTTTAAATTGTTTCCTGTATTGTGTGGTTCTGCTTTTAAAAATAAGGGTGCCCAGCCGTTACTTGATGCTGTTGTTGATTATCTTCCTTCTCCGGCTGATATACCGCCTATTAGAGGGATTAATCCTAATACTAAACAAGAGGAAGAAAGACTACATGAAAATAGTTCTCCTTTTTCAGGTCTTGTTTTTAAAATAATGACTGACCCTTATGTGGGGAAATTGTCGTTTGTTAGAGTATATTCTGGTGTTTTAGAGTCTGGTAGCTATGTTTATAATTCAACTAAGGATAAAAAAGAAAGAATATCTCGTATTTTTATGATACATGCAAATAAGAGAGAGGAAATAAAAGATTGTGAGGCTGGAGATATAGTTGCACTTGTGGGATTAAAAAACTCCCTTACTGGGGATACTTTGTGTGATGAGAATAATCCTATAATACTTGAATCCATAGAGTTTCCTGAGCCTGTTATATTTATTGCTGTTGAACCTAAAACAAAGAATGATCAGGAGAAGCTTTCCCTTTCTCTTCAAAAACTTGCTGAAGAGGATCCGTCTTTTAGAGTCAGAACTGATGAAGAAACAGGTCAGACAATAATAGGTGGTATGGGCGAATTACACCTGGAAATAATAGTTGATAGATTAAAAAGAGAGTTTAAAGTTGAAGTAAATGTTGGTAAGCCGCAGGTAGCTTATAGAGAGACTGTGAAAGGAAAAGCACAGAGCGAAGGAAAATATATTAAACAAACTGGTGGTAGGGGTCAATATGGTCATGTATTTATTGAAATAGAGCCGCTTGAAAGAGGTAAAGGATTTGAGTTTGTTGATAAAATAGTAGGAGGTAAAATACCAAAAGAATATATTCCTGCTGTTCAGAAAGGGATAGAAGAGGCTCTTTTAAAAGGAGTTAGTTTTGGTTATCCGATGGTTGATGTGAGAGTTACATTGTTTGATGGTTCTTACCATGAAGTTGACTCTTCAGAAATGGCTTTTAAAATAGCTGGTTCTATGGCTTTTAAAGATGCTGCTGAAAAGGCCGGTGTAAATTTTCTTGAGCCTATTATGGCTATTGAGATAATAACTCCAGAAGAATATATGGGGGATGTTATAGGGGATCTTAATTCAAGAAGAGGTAGAGTAAAAGATCTATCTGATAGAACAGGGACCAAGATTATATCAGGTGAGGTTCCTTTGGCTGAGATGTTTGGATATGCTACTGATTTGAGATCCAAGACTCAGGGTAGAGCAAGTTATACTATGCAATTTTCTCACTATGAGGAAGTGCCTCATAATATAAGACAAGAAATGTTAAATACTACAAAGTAAAATTAAAAAGAATTTATTAAGGAGGAAATTAAATGGCTAAAGAAAAATTTGAAAGAAAAAAACCGCACGTTAATGTTGGTACTATTGGGCATGTTGACCATGGTAAGACTACTTTGACTGCTGCTATGACGTTTATAGCGTCTAAAATGGGTAGGGCTAAAGCAAAAGATTATGATCAAATTGATAATGCACCTGAAGAAAAGACAAGAGGTATAACAATAAATACTGCTCACGTTGAGTATGAGACTGATAAGAGACATTATGCCCATGTTGACTGTCCTGGTCACGCAGACTATGTAAAAAATATGATTACTGGTGCTGCACAAATGGACGGTGCTATACTTGTTGTATCTGCTGCTGATGGCCCGATGCCTCAAACAAGAGAGCATATTCTCCTTGCAAGACAGGTTGGAGTTCCTTATATAGTTGTATTTATGAATAAAGTAGATATGGTTGATGATCCAGAATTATTAGACCTTGTTGAAATGGAAGTAAGAGAATTGTTAAGCAAATATGAGTTCCCAGGTGATAGTATACCTGTTGTTAAAGGGTCTGCTTTAAAAGCACTTGAAAAAGCAAAAGCAGTTAATAATATTGATCCTAATGATGCTGATGTTAAACCTATACTTGAACTTTTTGAAGCTCTTGATGCATATATACCTGAACCTAAGAGAGAAATAGATAAGCCTTTCTTAATGCCTATAGAAGATGTTTTCTCTATTACAGGTAGGGGTACAGTTGTAACTGGTAGAATAGAAAGAGGTGTAATAAAAGTAAATGATGAAATTGAAATAGTTGGTTTAAGACATGAAAAAATGAAAACAGTTGTAACTGGTGTTGAAATGTTTAGAAAATTGCTTGATGAAGGTATAGCAGGCGATAACGTTGGTCTTCTTTTAAGAGGTACAAAGAAAGAAGAAGTTGAAAGGGGAATGGTTGTTGCAAAGCCTGGAACAATTACACCACATACTGACTTTGAAGCTCAGGTTTACGTTTTAACTAAAGAAGAAGGTGGTAGACATAAACCATTTACAAGTGGTTATAGGCCTCAATTTTATTTTAGAACTACAGATGTAACTGGTACTATAACCCTTCAACAAGGGCAAGAGGTAATATTGCCGGGTGATAATGCTAAGATAAATGTTCAGTTGATTTATCCAGTTGCTATGGAAGAAGGATTGAGATTTGCTATTAGAGAGGGTGGTAGAACTATAGGTGCTGGGGTAGTAACAAAGATTATTAAGTAAGATAAAATAGGGAAAAGGTAAAATATATGGTTATTAATAAGATAAGGATAAAGATAAAAAGTTTTGACCATGAGCTTTTAGAGGTTGCTGTTAGTAATATTATAGAGGCTTTAATAAGGGCTGGGGCTTCAATACAGGGGCCGGTCCCTTTACCTACTAAAATAAAAAGATATACTGTAATAAGGTCACCTCATGTTGACAAGAGGTCTAGAGAACAGTTTGAGATAAGAATACATAAGAGGCTAATAGATATATTAGAGCCTGGTGAGGCAGTAGTAGAAGAACTTAAAAAGTTATCTTTGCCTTCTGGTGTAGAGGTAGAGATAAAGTAAAAATTTAAGGTTTTAAAATTTTTAATTTTGTAAAATTTTAAAAAATAAAATAATATACAAGGAATTGAAGATGTCATTAGGGTTTATAGGACAGAAATTAGGAATGTTAAGGTTGCCTAATGAAAATGGTGAGTTCGAAGCAGTAACAGTAATATATTTACCTCCTATGCAGGTTTTAGAGATTAAAACTGAAGAAAAAGATGGTTACAGTGCTATAAAAGTAGGTGCTTTTGAAACTTTAAAAAGAGTAAACAAACCAACTAAGGGCTATTTTGAGGCTTTAAGTAAGCTTGCAAATAAAACTATAACACCTAAAAAATATTTAAAAGAATTTAGATTGAAAGAGGGAGAATCTGTAAATTTTAACGTCGGTGATGTGTTGAATGTTGATCTTTTTAAAAATGGGGAAATAGTAGATATTACTGGTATTACTAAAGGTAAAGGTTTTCAAGGTGTTGTAAAGAGGCATGGTTTTTCTGGTGGCCCTGCTTCTCATGGTTCTCAATTTCACAGGAGACCTGGTTCAATAGGTGCCCATACATTTCCTGCAAGGGTATGGAAAGAGCACAGAATGCCAGGACATATGGGTTTTGAAAAAGTTACTGTAAAAAATATTAAAATTGTAAAAGTAGATACTGATAAAAGTTTGATCTTAGTAAAAGGTGCTGTGCCAGGGCCTAATAGAGGGGTGCTCTATATAAAGAAAAAATAAGAGGTGTAAATAATGGAGTTAAGTATATATAAAAACGGAAATGTTATTGGAAGTGTCAATCTATCTAATATAGAGAGTTTTAAAGTTAAAAAATATCTTATACATGATAAAATAAAAATGGAACTTGCCAATATAAGAGTTGGTACCGCTGATACGAAAACAAGAGGTGAAGTAAGTGGTGGTGGCAAAAAGCCGTGGAGGCAAAAAGGCACTGGTAGAGCAAGACAGGGCAGTATAAGGTCTCCATTGTGGGTAGGTGGCGGTGTTGTTTTTGGTCCTACTCCAAGAGACTACGGATTCGATATGCCTAAAAAACAAAAAAAGCTTGCTAATATGCATACACTTATTTTTAAGTTTAAGGAAGGGGTTGTTAAAATAGTTGAAGAACTTCCTAAAACAGGTAAAACTAAAGATATGTATAAGTTTGTAATGGACATTATAAAAAAGGAAGAGAGAACAATAATTTTGTTTCTAGAAGATGATCCTATTATTAAAAGAGCAATGAGAAATATCCCATGGTTGTCTTATATGTCGGTTAAAAGACTTGCATCTCATGAGCTTTTTTATGCAAAAAATGTTTTGATTGTAAAAGATGCTTTTGAGTATGTAAAAAATGAAATAGAATCTGTTTTAGGGGGTGTTAAGTGAAATTAGATATTAATGATATAATAATAGAGCCTATTGTTACAGAAAAAGCTTCAGAGATGGCAAAAAATAATAAATACATATTTAAAGTTAATAAACTTGCTGATAAGAAAAGTATATCTTATGCTATTGAGAAACTTTATAATGTTAAGGTTGCTAAGTGTAATATAATTAATCTTAAAGGTAGATTTAAAAGATTTAGAAGAAATTATTTATATGAACATGGTTATAAAAAAGCTATAGTAACACTTTCAGAAGGAAAACTAAACTTCTTTGAAGTATTGCAATAATAAAATGAGTGAGAGGAAAAATGGCATTAAAAAAGTTTAAACCTATAACACCTGGTCTAAGATTTAAGAGTGTTGCTGACTTTTCAGTTTTAACAACAGATGAACCTGAAAAGTCACTTACAAAAGGGAAAAAAAGTAGTAGCGGAAGAAACTCTGCTGGTAGGATTACTGTAAGGAGAAGAGGCGGAGGGCATAAAAGAAAATATAGGTTTGTTGATTTTAAAAGAGAGAAGAGGAATATAAAAGCTATAGTTAAAACTATAGAATATGACCCTAATAGAACTTCTTATATATCATTGGTAGAATATGAGGATGGTGAAAAAAGATATATTCTGACACCTTATGGTATTCAAGTAGGTTCAGAGATAATAGCTGGTGAAAATGTTAAGCCAGAAATAGGGAATGCCTTGCCATTAAAAAACATACCAGTGGGAATGGATATACATAATATTGAGCTTTATAAAAATAGAGGTGGTCAGATAGTAAGAGCTGCTGGGAGTAGTGCTCAGGTTGTTTCAAAAGAGGGTGAGTATTGTAGTGTTAAATTACCTTCAGGTGAAGTAAGACTTATTCATAAAGATTGTTATGCTACAATAGGAAGAGTTAGTAATATTGATAATTCTGAAGTAGTCTTAGGAAAGGCTGGTAGATCAAGATGGATGGGTATGAGGCCTAAAGTAAGGGGTACAGTAATGAACCCTGTTGATCACCCGCATGGTGGTGGGGAAGGTAGGACAAAAGGTAGACACCCTGTTACACCTTGGGGCAAACCTACTAAAGGTTATAAGACTAGAAGAGGAAGAAGACCATCTGATAAGTTTATAATAAAGAAAAGAAAATAATAAGGAGTTAAGAAAGTGGGACGCTCGCTAAAGAAAGGACCTTTTGTTGATTCAAAATTGTACAAGAAAATACAAGAAGTTAAAAAAGAAGGGAAGAAAAGACCAATAAAAACATGGAGTAGATCTTCTGTTATAGTTCCAGATATGGTTGGTCTTACTTTTAATGTTTATAACGGGAAGGTATTTGTTCCTGTTTATGTTACTGATGAAATGATAGGTCACAGGTTGGGTGAATTCTCGCCAACAAGGACATTTAGAGGACATTCAGGTGATAAAAAAGGTGAAAAGAAACCTACTAAATAGATATACAGGAGAGTTTAAATGAATGGGGTAGCTACATTAAGATATGCTATTGTATCTCCTAAGAAGGTGTGGAGGATATCGAAAGAACTTAGGGGTATGACATATGCGGATGCTATTAATGTTTTAAGAGAAATTAATGCTAAGCCGGCAAGATTTTTAGAAAAATTAATGAAATCAGCTTTCTATAGTCTTATAAATAAAGATCCTAATCTCTCAGAGGATGAAGCAGTGATAGAATCTATTCATATTGCCAAAGGCCCTTTTTATAAAAGAATGATGCCGAGGGCAAGAGGAAGGGCTGATATAATTAAAAAGAGAACTTCTCATATAAAGGTCGTTATAGTTAAAAAGGAGGCTAAATAATGGGTCAGAAAGCAAGTCCTATTGCTATGAGATTGGGGATAATAAGGTCATGGGATTCTATATGGTGGGATTCAAAAAGAGTTGGGCAGTGGGTTGTAGAAGATGAAAAAATAAGAAGGCTTGTAAACAAGAAGTTTAGAAAAGCTGAAATAGAAAGAGTTAAAATAGAAAGAAATCCTGGATTTTTGAGGGTTATTATACATACTGGTAAGCCTGCATTATTAATTGGCCAGAAGGGTTCTGAAATAGATTCTTTAAGAAAAGAAATATTTAAATTAGTAGATAAAAAGTCTGTGCAACAGATTGATATAAAGATAGAAGGTGTTAAAAACACAAATGTGTCTGCACAAATAGTTGCTACAAACCTTGCTTTACAGATAGAAAGGAATACTCCCTATAAAAGAGCTATGAAAAAAGCAATAGCTGATGCTCTTAAAGATGGGGCAAAAGGTATAAAAATAATGGTTTCTGGAAGATTAGGCGGAGCAGAAATGGCAAGAGATGAATGGTATTCTGAGGGTAGAATGCCAAGCCAGACATTAAGGGCCGATATAGATTATGCTCTTGGGGAGGCATATACTAAATATGGAGTAATAGGTGTAAAGGTTTGGATATTTAAAGGTGAAAGATTGGGAAAAGTTAGTTTATTTAATACTGAGAAAAAGTCTCTTGAACAGAGACCTCAAAAGGTAGCAAATAAGAGAAGAGCTAAGCCTTCTTCAAAACCCTTAGGTAAGAGAAGAAGAGTTAGAGATACAGAAGAAAAGAGTGCTGAAGATAAAACTGTAGAAAAAAAAGATTAATCTTTGAAGGAGATATAAAATGTTAAGTATGCCAAGAAGGGTAAAATGGAGAAAACATCATAGAGGAAGAATGAAAGGTTTATCTTATAGAGCTAATCAAATTGCATTTGGTGAATATGGGCTTAAAATACTAGAACCTTGTATGCTTAATGCAAAACAAATAGAAGCTGTTCGTGTTGCTATTGTAAGGACTGTTAAAAAAGGTGCTAAATTGTGGTTTAGGGTTTTCCCTGATTATCCTTATACTAAAAAGCCACTTGAGACAAGAATGGGTAAAGGTAAAGGAGACCCCGAAGAGTGGAGAGCTAGAATACATCCGGGTAGAATATTGGTTGAGATAGCAGGACCTTCTGAGGATGTTTGTCTTGAAGCATTAAGAATAGCTTCATATAAACTTGGGGTCAAGACTAAGATAGTAAAAAGAATCTCTTTTTAGGAGTTTTTAAATGTCTAAAGAGAATAAAAAGTTAAAAGAGCTTTCTATTAATGAATTAAAGAAGCTTTTAATAGAATATAAAACTAAGTTAAAAGATATGAGGGTTGAAAATACTATAGGTGGTGGAGTTAATTTAAGTGAGTATAAAAAAATAAAGAAAGATGTGGCAAGAATTTATACAATACTTAGGGAATATGAATTAGGAATCAGAAAAATAAATAAGGAGAATTAAGTTGAAAAAGAGAGTATTAACAGGTGAAGTTATATCTAATAAAATGAGTAAAACAATAGTTGTAAGAGTTGAAAGAGCAATTATGCATCCTATTTATAAAAAATTTTATAAGAAGCATAAAAAATTTATGGCTCATGATCCAAATTCTGAAGCAAATATAGGTGATATAGTTAGGATTGAAGAGTCTAAACCATTATCTAAAAATAAAAGATGGGTTTTACTTGAGATATTGAAAAAAGGTATTCAAGATAATATTAAAGAGACTGAATAGGAGGATTTAATGATACAGAGACAGACATATTTGAATGTTGCGGATAATACTGGAGCCAAAAAAGTACAATGTATAGGTATTTTGGGTAATAGTAAACAAAGGTATGCTACTGTTGGGGATATTATAGTTGTTTCTGTAAAAGATGCAATACCTAATTCTCCTTTAAAGAAAAAGAGTGTTGTTAAAGCAGTTATTGTTAGAACAAAAAAAGAGATTAAAAGGAAAGATGGTTCTTATGTTGCTTTTGATGATAACGCAGTTGTGATAATAGATAATAATCTTAACCCTAGGGGAACAAGAGTTTTTGGGCCTGTTGCAAGGGAACTAAGAGATAAAGACTTTTTGAAAATAGTTTCGTTAGCACCTGAAGTAATATAAGTGAGGTTTAAAATATGGAAAATAAATTTAAAATAAAAAAAGGTGATGAAGTTATAGTTATATCAGGCAAAGATAAAGGTAAAAAAGGTATAGTTTCTAAAATAATAAAGAAAAAAGATAGAGTGCTTATAGAAGGGGTTAATATAGTTAAAAAGCATAAAAGAAGCCCAAATCCTGAAAATAAAAAGCCTTCTATTGTTGAGGAGTCAGCACCTATACATATTTCAAATGTTATGTATTTTTGTCCTAAGTGTAACAAGGGAGTAAAGATAGGATATAAAATTACTGAGGAAGGTAAGTTTAGAGTTTGCAAAAAGTGTGAAACGATTATAAAATAATAATTTAATAAGAGGTAAAGGAAAATGAGTTTGTATGATAAATACAAAAATGAAGTTGTCTCTAAATTAATGGAGGACTATAATTATAAGTCAATAATGGCTGTACCTAAAATAGAAAAAGTTATTATTAATGTTGGTTTGGGTAATGCTATAAAGGAAAAGGATCTTATAATACTTGCAGAAAAAGAGATTACTCCTATAGTGGGACAAAAGCTTGTAAGAACAAAAGCAAAAAAATCGATAGCAGGGTTTAAATTAAGAGAGGGTATGGAGATAGGGCTTAAAGCTACTCTCAGAAAAAAAAAGATGTATGACTTTCTTGAAAAGTTGATAAATATTGCATTGCCAAGAGTTAAAGACTTTAATGGTATTTCAGCTAATAGTTTTGATGGAAGGGGTAATTATACATTGGGTATAAAAGAGCATGTTATATTCCCAGAAGTTGATTTTGATAAGGTTCAGAAAATTTTTGGAATGGATATAACAATAGTTACATCTGCTAAGACTGATGAAGAGGCAAGGTCTTTGTTGAAGTATATAGGGATGCCTTTTAAGAAAAATTAAAAATTAAATAAGATATTTAAAGGGGTTTGTTAATGGCAAAAAAATCTGTAGTAGCAAGGCATAAAAAACCTAAAAAATATAAAACAAGAGAGTACAATAGGTGTGAAATATGCGGTAGGCCAAGAGCCTATTTTAGAGACTTTCATATATGTAGGTTATGCCTTAGAAAATTGGCTAATGAAGGCAAAATTCCAGGAATTCGAAAGGCAAGTTGGTAGGAGGAGATTAAATGGCAGTACATGATGTTATAGGTGATATGCTTGTTAAATTAAAAAATGCTTCTTTGGCTAATAAAAAAGATGTTAAAGTCAGATTTTCAAAAGCAAAATTAGGAATACTTGAGGTTTTAAAGAAACAGGGGTATTTAGAAAAAGTTGAAGTTGTTGAAGATGAAAAGAATCCTAATAAAAAAACAATAAATATAGAATTAAGATTTTATAATAAAAAACCTGTTATAACTGATATTAAAAGAATAAGTAAACCAGGAAGAAGAGTTTATTCTGGTGTTGATGAAATACCAAGAATAATGAATGGATTAGGTGTGACTGTTGTCTCTACCTCAAAGGGTATAATGACAGGGCTTGAGGCTAAAAAACTTAATTTAGGTGGCGAAGTAATTTGTATTGTTGTTTAGTATAAGTTTAAGAATTATTAATTTAAGGAGATACCAAATGTCAAAAATAGGGAGAAAACCTATATCTATACCAAAGGGAGTAGAAGTTGTTATAAGTGATAACAAAGTTAAAGTAAAAGGACCAAAAGGTGAGCTTATAGAAGAAATAAAAAATAAAGATATAAGTATAAAAACTGAAAATAATAATATTTACCTTTTTAATTCTTCACCTGATAATAGTGATTCAAAAATGTATTATGGACTTTATAGAAGCCTTGTTAATAATATGGTTAAAGGTGTTTCAAATGGTTTCACAAAGAGATTATTGTTGGTTGGAACAGGATATAGGGCTAAGGTAACTGGTCAGCAATTAGAGCTTAGTATAGGGTTTTCACATCCTGTTTTGATTGATATACCAAAAGGTATAGAATGTAAAGTTGAAGAGCAGACAAAGATAATAATATCTGGAATAGACAAACAAAAAGTTGGTCAATTTGCTGCTAATGTAAGAGGTATAAGACCACCAGAACCTTATCAAGGTAAAGGGATTAGATACGAAGATGAAAAATTAAAGAAAAAAGCAGGTAAATCAGGTAAAAAATAAGGAGTAGTAGTATGGTTAGAGATAAAGTTTTTAAAAGGGAGATTAGAAAGTTAAGAATAAGAAATAAAATAAAAGGGACTGCTGAAAGACCAAGACTCAGTATATTCAAGAGTAACAGAAATATTTTTGTCCAGTTAATTGATGACATAAAAGGGTTTACACTCTGTTCTGTTTCAACTATGGAAAAAGAGCTTAAAGATTGTCAGGGGAAACCTAATAAAGAAACTGCTAAGAGAATTGCTGAAGTTTTGGCTGAGAGAGCAATTAATAAAGGCATTAAAAAGATTGTTTTTGACAGAAATGGTTATAGATACCATGGGGTTGTGAAAGAATTAGCTGATAAGTGTAGAGAAAAAGGACTTGAATTTTAGGAGGAAACAAAGATGGTAGATAATGAAAATACTAATTTAATGGAAGAAACTGTTTTTATTAACAGGATAGTAAAAGTAACAAAAGGTGGTAGAAGATTTAGAATTGCAGCTCTAGTAGCAGTTGGCGATGGGAATGGTAAAGTAGGCTTAGGTTATGGTAAGTCTAAAGAAGTGCCAGATGCAATTGCAAAAGCAACTAATGCTGCTAAAAAAGATATGATTACTACTTTCATTAAAAAAAGAGAAAACAGCAATACTATACCTTACGAAATATGGGGCATTTTTGGGACAACTAAGGTCTTATTAAAACCAGCAAGACCTGGTACAGGTATAATTGCAGGTGGTATTGTAAGATCTATAGTTTCAAAAGCTGGGATAACTGATATTTTATCTAAGGTTTATGGTAGTAAAAACCCTATGAATGTTGCAAGGGCTACAATGCTTGCACTTTCTAAAATAGAGAATCCTGCTGATATAGCAAAAAAGAGAGGATTATCTTTTAAAGAGATATTTCAATAAGGAGTTGCTAAATGGCTAAAAATAAGTCTAAAAAGATAAAAGTGATTTTAGTTAGAGGAATGGCAGGTAAAAGAGAAAAAGATAAAAAAGTTTTGCAGGGGCTAGGTTTAAAAAAGATAAATCAGGTTGTAGAACATGTGCCTTCGCCTAATATTTTAGGTATGATAAGAAAGGTACAACACTTAGTTAAAGTTGAAGGAGAGTAATTATGAGTTATGAATTAAAACCTAAGAAAGGGTCTGTTAGAGATAAAAAAAGATTAGGTTGTGGTAGGGGTTCTGGTCTTGGTAAAACATCTGGTAAAGGACATAAAGGGCAGAGAGCAAGGTCAGGACAAAAAAGACCTTATATGGGGTTTGAAGGTGGGCAGATGCCACTATATAGAAGGATACCAAAAAGAGGTTTTAATCATCAACCTAATGTTGAATATGAGATATTAAATATTAGAGACCTTTTTTTAGTAAATAAAAATGAGATAAGTATTCAAGACCTTTTTGATGCAGGGCTTGTTAACAATCTTTACTCAAAAGTAAAACTGCTTGGTGATGGTGAAATTAATAAAGCAATTACAATTACAGTTAATAAAGCATCAAAATCTGCTATAGAAAAGATTGAAGCAGCTGGTGGTAAAGTGAATATAATAGAGTGAAAAGAATAAAATAAAGGGTTAAATATGATAAAAGGTTTTAAAAATATATTTAAAATCCCTGAATTAAGATCAAGAATTCTATTTACAATAGGGGCTTTAATAGTTTTTAGAATAGGCACACATATAACTGTCCCTGGTATTGATATGGCCGAATTGAATAGATTTTTTGATAATATATTGTCAAAAGGTGGGGAAGGTGGTATTGGTGCTTTATTGGGATTACTAAATCTTTTTACAGGTGGGGCTTTAAAACAGTTTGCTATATTTGGTTTGGGTGTTATGCCTTATATCAGCTCTTCAATTATAATGCAATTGTTGCAGGTTGTTATTCCTTCTCTTGAAAGACTTGCAAAAGAGGGAGAGTATGGTAGAAAAAAGATAAATGTACATACAAGATATCTTACAATACTATTATCTATTGTGCAGGGAATAGGTATTCTAATTTACTTTAAGTCAGCTATTTTGCCTAAAACTGCAGGGTATAATATACTTGTTGGAGATAGTATAGATTTTTGGTTTAGTTTTAACTTTGTTCTTATATTAACTACTGGTACAATGTTCCTTTTGTGGTTAGGTGAACAGATAACAGAAAGAGGAGTGGGGAATGGTGTTTCGCTTTTAATATTTGCTGGTATAGTTTCAAGAATACCTGGTGTAATTTATAATGCTGTTACACTTGGCACAGCAGAAAGTAATTCAATTAAACTCATAATATTGGGAATAATATTTGCTGTTTTGATAGCTATAGTGATTTTAATTCAACAGGGGGAAAGAAGAGTTGCAGTAAGATATGCTAAAAGGGTTGTTGGCAATAAACTGTATCAGGGTCAAAATACTTATATACCTTTTAAAGTTGACCCAGCTGGTGTAATAGCAATAATATTTGCTTCATCAGTTATATTGTTCCCATCTCAGATATTGGGTACTTTTGGAGCAAACAGCAGAATATTAACTAAGATAGCCAACCTACTTTCGCCTGGTAGTATATTGTACTATGTGCTGTATCTTTTATTAGTAATCTTTTTCTGTTATTTTTATACTGCTATTTTATATAATCCAAATGAGATTTCTAATAATATTCAGAAAAATGGTGGGTTTATTCCAGGTATAAGACCTGGACAACAGACAAGTCTCTTTTTACAAAAACTTTTAAATAGATTAATACTCCCGGGTGCTATAATAATAGGTTTTATTGCTATAACTCCTTCTATAATATCTCATATAATGAGTGTTCCATATTCTGTTGCTGATATATTGGGTGGTACAAGTTTGCTAATTATGGTTGGTGTTGCACTTGATACTTTAAAACAAATGGAGTCTCAATTGAGATCAAGGAATATGGAAGGATTTTTAAAACATGGTAGAATCAAAGGAAGATATTATTAATTAGAGGGGGGATTTAGAAAAGAATGTCTAAAGATGTTATAGAAGCGAAAGGAGAAATTATAGAGGCTTTACCAAATGCAATGTTTAAAGTTAAGTTAGAAAATGGGCACCATATATTAGCTCATATTTCAGGTAAAATGAGGATGCATTTTATAAAAATATTCCCGGGTGATAAAGTTTTACTGGAACTTTCTCCTTATGATTTGACAAAAGGGAGAATTGTTTATAGATTTAAATAGCTAAAATTTTGTTTTCAAAATTTTTTAAATTAAAGCTATTAAAAACTATTTTAAGAAAATAGAGTAAAATATATAATGGGGTACTTTTATGAAAGTAAGAGCAAGTGTAAAGAAAATATGTAATAAATGTAAAATTATCAGGAGAAAAGGTGTTCTAAGAGTTATATGTGAGAATTCAAAACATAAACAAAGACAGAAATAAAGTTAAGGAGTTAGTATGGCACGTATAGCAGGGGTTGATCTCCCAACAAATAAAGTTATAGGGATAGCATTAACAAGGATATTTGGTATTGGTAGAAATACTTCAGAAAAAATATTAAATCAACTAAATATTCCTTTTCACAAAAGAACAAAAGACCTTACTGATGAAGAAGTTAAAAATATTAGGGATATTATAGAAAATAACTATAAGGTTGAAGGTGAATTGAAAGCTTCTATTCAACAGGATATAAAGAGATTAATGGACATAGGTTGTTACAGGGGTATAAGACATAGAAAAGGATTGCCAGTAAGGGGGCAAAGAACAAGGTCTAATGCAAGGACAAGAAAAGGTAAAAAGAAATAAAAGTTAAATAAAATATAGGAGAGGGAAATTGGCTAAGAAAAAAACCGGTTCTACAAAAAAGAAAATTCTAAAAAATGTTGAAAAAGGTATTGCATATATATATGCAAGTTTTAATAATACTATTATTACTATAACAGATATTCATGGAAATGTTATTGCATGGAGTAGTTCTGGGGCAAACGGTTTTAAAGGTTCAAGAAAGAGTACACCTTTTGCATCTCAGGTTACTGCTGAGGTTGCAGGTAAAAAGGCATATGACCTTGGTGTAAGAGAATTACAGGTTAAGGTCAAGGGACCTGGAGCTGGTAGAGAATCAGCAATAAGGGCATTAGCTTCTGTTGGTTTCAGAATTTTATCAATAGCTGATATTACGCCAATACCACACAATGGGTGTAGACCACCTAAGAGAAGAAAAGTATAAAACTTTTATATCTAAAAAGAAATTAAGGAGAAAAGTTAATGGGTAAATATTTAGGACCTGTTTGTAGACTTTGTAGAAGAGAAAGGGTGAAGCTTTTTTTAAAAGGTGATAAGTGTTCTACAGCAAAATGTCCTTTAAGTAAAAGAAAGAAAGCACCTGGGATGGGTTCATCAAAAAAAGGTAAATTAAGTTATTACGGGATGCAGCTAAGGGAAAAACAAAAACTTAAAAGATTTTATTATCTTTCTGAAGCTCAATTCCATAAATATTATGAACTTGCTACCAAAGCAAGGGGAAATACTGGTGAAGTACTACTTCAGATATTAGAGAGAAGATTAGATAATATAATATATAGAGCTGGATTTACAACATCAAGAAAACAAGCCAGACAACTGGTGTCTCACAAATTTTTTACTGTTAACGGAATAAATGTTAACATACCATCTATACTTATAAAAAAAGGTGATGTTATAAAAATTAAAGAAAACAGAATAAATTCTTCAATAATCCAAGAGAATCTTAATAGAGAGATATCTTTACCTAACTGGCTAGAAAAAATAGATGCTCATACTGTAAAAGTAATAGATTTACCACTAAGAAGTGATATACAAGATATACAAGTTAAAGAACAAATGATCATTGAGTTGTACTCAAAATAGTGAAGTTTTGAAGGAGGAGCTTTAATGGCTCATAAATATTTAATGTATGATTTTAAAAGACCTAAAAGGGAAAATATTACTTATAAAATTTCCCAAGAAAATCAATTTTATGGTAAAATAGATGCTTATCCTTTTGAAAGAGGGTATGGTCTTACCATTGCTAATTCTTTAAGAAGAGTATTATTATCTTCTATTCCTGGATATGCTATATCTGGTATTTCAGTTAAATACTATAGTAATGATGAAATGAATATATTATCAAGTGAGTTTGTTAATATACCAGGGGTTTATGAGGATACTATACAGTTTATACAGAATCTTAAAAGAGTTAGACTTGCACTACTTGATGGCTCTATAGAAAGAAAAATATATTTTGAGTTAAAGGGGCCAAGAGAGTTTAAAGCTTCTGACTTGAAAATAGACTCGAACATAGAAGTTTACAATCCAGATATTATTTTAGCAACTTTAAATGAGGATGCCTATTTTACTATCGAAATGGTTATAACTTTTGGCAGAGGTTATGTACCAGCTGAAGTTATCAAAGAAAATAATAATGAAATAGGATTTATAGGAATAGATGCACTCTATTCGCCTGTTGAAAAAGTATCATATAAAGTTGAGAATTACAGAATAGGGCAGAGAACAGATTATGAAAAGTTTACAATGGAAGTATGGACAGATGGTTCAATTAAACCATCAGATGCTATTGCTGATGCTGCTAAAATACTTAAAGAGCATTTTTCTGTGTTTATAAACTTTGATGAGACTCAGTACGAAGATGTGATAGTTGAAGAAAAGGAAGAAAAGATAGCACCTGAAGATGAAAGACTCTGGGAGGTTTTATCTACTCCTGTTGAAGAACTAGAATTAAATGCAAGGGCAGCTAATTGTCTTGAAGCTATAAATGTAAAATATATAGGTGAACTTGTTCAAAAAACAGAAGATGAGCTTAAAAAGGTTAAAAACTTAGGTCAAAAATCATTAGAAGAGATAATAAAGAAGTTAGAAGCTTTTGACCTTCATTTGGGAATGAAGTTAGATGATAAGTATATAAAAGCTATTCAGGAATTAAAGGAAGAGGAAGAGGAGGAATAATAAATGAGACACCTTAATAAATTAAAAAAATTAGGAAGACCAAGAGAAGATAGAAAGGCTTTAATAAGAAATCTTGCAAAATCTTTAATAAAACATGAGAAAATTATTACAAGTGATGCTAAAGCTAAGGTTTTGAGGTCTTTTATTGAAAGGTTAATAACAAAAGCAAAAGTTGATAATATAAGTAATAGAAGGCTGGTTTTTTCAAGACTTGGTAGCAAAGAAGCAGTGAAAAAAGTATTTGAAGACCTTGCTTTAAGATATAAAAACAGAAATGGTGGGTATGTAAGAATATATAAACTCTATAATAGAAGAGGTGATTCTGCACTTATGTCTATGATAGAGTTTGTTGAAGAAAAATTAGAGGGGTAATATAACCCCTTTTTTTATAAGTTTTTTATCTTTATCTTAGAATAGAATATGTTTAAATATTGATTATCTAATAAGCTTCTATTTTGCCTTTTTTTATTTTTTCTAAAAATTGCCTTGCTGTTTTTTTACCTAATTCATAATTATAAAGTGCTGTTTCTTCTTTATCAAGGCTTTGGTTTAACAATTTTAAGTCTTCATTTTCTGGCTCTATTATATATAGTGGTTTGAATGTAAAAATTTTGTCTCCAAACTCTTTTAGTTTAATCTTTGTACCACTTACAATTGGTTTACCTTCTTTTTTTAGATGGCTTCTTATTATTTTATTTATCATAATTGATGTTTCAATTTGTTCAGTGTCATTACCAGATATTGATAATGATAGATCAAGATAGTGTTTTGCAGATTTTAGAGTTAAAAAATATTTTGCAAGGCCATTATATTCTTTTTCAGCATTTAATATATCTTCCATAATTTGAGCATAGTTTTTAAGACTAGAATTATTTATTATAAATACTATATCAACCTTTCTTTCTTTTTTAAAATTGTCATCTTCAAACATTTCTTTAACTGGAATATTGTCGGTATAATAACCATCTATAAGATATGTTTTTTCATTGTTTTCTATCCACTCTACCGGCTCAGACTTTTGAAAAATTGTTGCTGATGCTTTTATTATTTCTGCTGCTATTTTTTTCCCATTAGTATGTTTTTTTAAAATTTCGTTTATTACAAATCTTCTACTTTTCAAAGGGTTATGTTTCTTTATCTGACTTACAGCTACGATAATATCTGTTTTTGATAGCCTTTTCTCAAGAGTGGGTGTTTTTTTTAGATAATAATCTTCAATAAAAGAAGAGTCTATAAATATTTCAAGACCAAAGTCTATGCCTATTTTATAGTGGAATATTTTTCTTATTAAGAAATCTTTCCAGTCAATCCAAAATTTCCCTGATATCATTTCTCTTTTAATAAAAATTAACATCTCTTTTTCAAAATCATCTACTGTATCAGATTGTAATAGAGGTAGAACACATGTTATTCCGCCTGATGTTCCTTCTATCCTTGTTATAATTAATATTATTTTTTAACATCTCATATAAAACGCCGGCGTTAAAAAAAGCTCGTATTTCACCACCTGGAGAGACTAGCCCTATATTTTGATTTTGAAATAACATTTGTTACTCTTTTATTTTTTATATTTAGTTAAAAGTTCATGGTAATATTTTTAAAATTTAATACAATAAAAACTTATAAATATTTTAAAAAAGGTATTTGTTTACATTTTCTTTATTATAAATAATTAATATAATTATTGAGGTTTAATTATTAGTGATAATTAATTTTTTATAAATTTTAGTTTTAAAATTTTCTTAGTTTGAATTTTAGACTAATTCAATCTTAAAAATCTTGTATGAATAATTTATAACTACAAAACTAATGAGGCTATGAATGGATATATTTTTATCATTAAATGAAACCCAGGCTGAAGCAGTTAAAGTGATTGATAGACCTTTGCTTATACTTGCAGGTGCAGGTTCTGGTAAAACAAGAGTAATAACTTATAAAATAGCATATATTTTAAAATTTTTTGACCCTTCATCAGTTCTTGCACTAACATTTACTAATAAAGCTGCTGATGAGATGAAAGAGAGAGTATTTTCTCTTGTTGGAAGAAAAAAAGACCTTGTTGTTTCAACTTTTCATTCTTTTGGGTATAGATTTTTAAAAGAGGAAATAAAAAACATAGGATACAATGAAAAATTTGTAATATATTCAGAAGAGGATAAAGAGGTTTTGATTCGTAATATTATTGTTCAAATGGGATTAGATCCAGGAGTATATAATCCTAAAAATATTGGTAAATTAATATCTTTTATAAAGAATAGATTTATAAATTCAAGAGAAATTGAAAAAAATATTCAAGATATAAATCTTTTAAAAATCTATTCCAGATATACAGATGAATTAAAAAAATTTAATAGTCTTGATCTTGACGATCTTATATATTTGCCTGTCTTAATTCTTTCAAGCAGGAATGATATTAAAGAAAAATGGAATGATAGAATAGATTATATTCTTGTTGATGAGTACCAGGATACAAATTATTTACAATACTTACTTTTAAAACTACTTGCAGGGCATAAAAACAGAATATGTGTTGTTGGTGATGATGACCAGTCAATTTATGCTTTTAGAGGGGCTAACATAGACAATATATTAATGTTTGAAAATGATTTCCCTGGTGCAAAGAAGATTGTTCTTAATATAAATTATAGGAATAATCCAACAATACTAAAAGCTTCATACTCATTAATAAAGAACAATTTAAAAAGACATACTAAGAATATTATTTCACACAATAAAAATGATAATAAGATACAATTTTTTGAAGCTATAAATAGGATTGATGAGGCAAAATGGATAGCAAAAAATATATTCAAAAATAGGTTGGAAGGAATACCATATTCAAATCAGGCAGTATTATGCAGGACAAATTATTTGATAAAATATATTGAACCTATATTAAGAGAAGAAAATATACCATATAAAATAATAGGAGCAACATCTTTTTTTGATAAAAAAGAAATAAAAGATATTGTAGCATATTTAAGGCTTATTAATAATACAAAAGATAATATTGCCTTTTTAAGAGCTATAAATGTTTCAAAGAAAAATATTGGTGATAAAACATTAGAGGTAATTAAAGAGAATGCTGGCAATGGAATTTTATATCAAGTTGCACTAAAGATAGATTCAATAGAAGAAATAAAACCAAATGCAAGAGCCTTAATAAAAGAGTTTACTAATATTATTGAGTATTATAAGCAGGAGTATTCAAAAAATAAAAATATGAAAGAGACAACAGAAAGACTTATAGAAGATATAGGGTATTATAATTATTTGAAAATGATATATAAAGATAAAGAACTTGAAAAAAGATTAAATAACATTAGTTTTTTTCTTGATTATATGGGAAAAATAAAAATTGATGACAATGATGATATATTGTCAAAGTTTTTAATAACTTTTATGCTTTCTAATAATGAAGATAATAGGGAAAATGAAAATAAAGTAAGTCTTATGACAATACATGCATCAAAAGGTCTTGAATTTGATGCTGTTTTTATAGCAGGATTTGAAGAGGGTATAATCCCACACCAAAATTCTATTGATGAAAATAATATAGAGGAAGAGCGAAGGCTTGTTTATGTTGCTTTTACAAGAGCAAAAAATAGGCTTTATATTTCATATTCTGCTTCTGGTAAGGATAAGAATACAGAGGTATCAAGATTTTTTTCTGAAATTGGGGATGAGTTTTTTGAAGGTATATATAAAGAAGGAGAGGAAACTGATTTTTATTTACAGAGATTAAGAGAAATAATTTCTTAAAAAAGGGGGAGATCATCCCTTTTACTCTTCTTCGTATATTAAGAAGAAATATTCAACAAGTTGGGAAGAGATGATCTTGATTGCATTATCAATATAGTTTTTATCCCTGATTTTTTCTTTTATAATCAGGGCTTTTTCGGAAACTCCATTTTCCTTTATTGTTGCCATCCTTGGCTCCTTTTAAATTATTCTTATAAACTCCAGCCTTTTAATACCCCCTGATATTGTTATAAATATTCCCCAGAGTTGGACCTCTATGTCTCTACTCTGAGTATGTATATAATACTCGGCACCTTTTTTAATTTTTTCAATTTTTCTATTACTGATAGAATCATAACCATTGCCAAAAACAGTAGAACTCCTGGTTTTTACCTCGATAAAATATATAATATTATTTTTTTCTGCTATTATATCTATTTCAAAATATTTGTGAAAAAAGTTTTTTTCCAGTATTTTAAAGCCTAACTCTTGAAGATATAGTATTGATTCATTTTCCCCTAATTTTCCTAAGGAATTCTTTTGTCTCTTCACTTGCTAATACTCTTTTAATAGAAAGTCCTTCTCTTTCTTCTTTAGCAAGATTAATTATTGTTGGTGGATCAATTTTTTTGTTTCCCTGTGTATATAATTTAACAGTTGGTTTTGTTATAACATTTATGTTTTGAAGCATAACTTCACCAATACTATTATCAGTAAGTTCAACAAAACTACCTATAGGGTATACACCAACAGTGTAAGTAAACATTTTAAGCACATTTGGGTCCATTTTCCCGATCTCTTCTTTTAGTAAAGTTTTCATAATAAGAGGTGGGGTTTTTGCTTTTCTATAGGACCTTTCATGACACATGGCAACATATGTATCACATATTCCAACTATTTTCGCATAATCTGAAATTTGAGATGATACAAAACCGTAAGGATAACCACTACCATCAGCTCTTTCATGGTGTTGGAGTACTATTAAATTAACATCTTCAGGGAAAGCATTAATTCTTCTTAATATCTGATATCCATAAAATGGATGTTTTTTCATTATATTTAGTTCAGTTTGTGTCAATTGCTCTTTTTTATAAAGTATATCTGGGGATATTTTTGTCATGCCAATATCATGTAAAAATCCACCTAGTGCTATATTTATAAGATGTAATCTACTGTATCCCATTGTTTGGGCAGTCATGATAGCAAGTATAGCAGTGTTTACAGCAGTATAATAAAGATAATCTTCTAATTTTGGGGTACCAAAAATAAGTTTGAAAGATAATCTCCTGTTTTTATTAACAAGTGAGACAAGGTTATTTGCAGCATTTCTTAACTCTGAGGAATTAAAGTCTTTGTTTTCTTTCACTTTTTGGAAACAGTCTTTAACAATAGATATAAATTCTTGATGTTTTTCTATTGCTGATGTTGCAAGAGTATCGTCTTCAGCAAAAAAGTATATGTCGGATGTATCATAAGTATTGGCAAGATCACTTATATCTGAAATTATATCTCTTAACTCATCTTCGAATTTCTCTTTTTGTAATAAATTACCTTCAGTATAAACAGCATCTATTTTCCATTCTATTAGTCTTTCATAGTCAGATTTTTTAAGGGGTTGATACGAATTTAAAAGTACATCATTGTTTACATATACTGGTTTATCAAAAATCATACCTGGTTTTAATTCTTCTACTGGTATTCTTTTCATCTATTTACCACTAAAAATTTTTATATTAAAATAAATAATATATTTAAAAAATAATAAAATTTATAAAAAACAAAATTTAAATTATTTTATTTTTATTTATTTTCAAATAAATTATTTCATAAAATAGTCTATTATAAATTAAATTTTATATCTAATTTTATACTTCTAATATTCAGGAGCAAAAATAATATGTTTAAAAATAATCTTTTATTTCCAGAGAAAGATATATCAAACTGTGGTTTAGCAGGATTATTAATAAAGACAAAAAAAGAGTTGATGGTAGCCTTATAACAAAGATTATAGCTAACCAGCATGATAGAGGGAATGGTCTTGGAGGCGGATTTGCAGTATATGGACTTTACCCGGATTATGAAGACAAATATGCTTTTCATCTAATGTATGAACATAATAAAGCAAAAGAAGAGACAGAGTTATTTTTGAATAATTATTTTAGAGTTATAAAGGCGGAAGAGATACCAACCAAACAGATCCCTGAGATAAAATCATCACCTTTACATTACAGATATTTTATAGAAATTGTTGATAATAAAAAGACAGGTAGCTTATCATTACTAACTGAAGAGGATTATGTTGTAAATAGAGTGGTTTATATAAATAAAAATATAGAAGGTGCTTTTGTAGTATCAAGTGGTAAAAACTTTGGTGCATTCAAAGGTGTAGGTTTCCCTGAAGATATTTCAAAGTTTTTTATGTTAGAAAATTATAAAGCTTATGCATGGACAGCACATAACAGATTTCCTACAAATACACCTGGCTGGTGGGGTGGGGCTCACCCATTTACATTACTTGACTTTTCTATTGTGCACAACGGTGAATTATCTTCTTACGGTATAAATAAAAGATATGTAGAAATGTTTGGTTATGAATGTACAATGCTTACAGATACTGAAGTTGTTGCCTATCTTGTGGATCTTCTTGTAAGAAAACATGGTTTACCTTTTAAAACTGTATGTGATATATTTTCACCACCTACTTGGGATGTTATTCAGAACATGGAAGATATTAAATTAAAAGAGTATTATAAAACATTAAGAATTGTATATGGATCAGCGTTATTGAATGGCCCTTTTGCTTTTATTATAGGTTTTAATGGTGGACTTATAGGCCTTTCAGACAGAATAAAACTAAGACCACTTGTTGTTGTTGAGTCTGGCAATACGGTTTACCTTTCAAGTGAAGAATCTTCTGTTCTTGAAGTATGTGATAAAATTGATAGGGTTTATCATCCAGAAGCCGGAGAGCCTGTTTTTATTTTCTATAATGATTATAAAGGGGAGTAAATATGAATTCTATTACAATAGATGCTCTGAATTTATATTATAGAGAACTCAATTTTAAAATAAAAGAGGCTGTAAGAAAAGAAGGTATAAAAAAGGTAATTATAAAGAATGCAAGGGGACAAAGGTTTATAGGCACAGGGCTTAAAGAAAAAGACGTGGAAATAATAATTGAATCTGGTGTACCTGGAAATGACCTTGCTATGTTTATGGATGGACCAACAGTAAAAGTTTTTGGAAATGCTCAGGATGGAGTTGGTAATACTATGAATAATGGTAAGGTTTTTATTCATGGAGATGCTGGGGATGTAATATGTTATGGTATGAGAAATGGCAAAATTTTTATAAAAGGGAATGTTGGATATAGAGTTGGGATCCATATGAAAGAATATAAGGATATGATACCTTCAATTGTTGTTGGTGGTAAGGCCGGAGATTTTTTTGGTGAGTATATGGCTGGTGGAATAGGGGTTGTGCTCGGTCTTAATAATGATGATAAACCAATAGTTGGTCGATACTGTGCAACAGGTATGCATGGCGGTGTTATATATATTAGAACAGAAAAAGTACCAACATACCTTGGAAAGGAAGTTAAAGTTTTTGAACTTAATGAAAGTGATAAAGAAAAATTAAAGTCTCTTATAGAAGAGTTCTGCCAGGAGTTTAAAGAATACAAAGCAGAAGACATATTAAAATCAAGGTTTATAAAACTTATACCTGTTTCTAAGAGACCTTATGGAAGATTATATTCACCTGGTAATCATTTCCCATTGCCAGAAGAAAATTATTTTTCAAATAAAAAAATTGATATAGAAAAAAAATACTATTAGGAGATTAACCCTTGAAATTTACTTTTTCTTTAAAACCTGAAAACTTTATAATAGAAAGAGATGACGAAAGATGTATCAGGTGTGGTGCGTGTGTCCAACAGTGTGCATATAATGCACATTATTATCTTGAAGAGAAAGACAAAGTGCTTGGTATAAATCATAACTGTGTTGGCGATGGTAGATGTGTTGCAATATGCCCAACAAATGCAATAAGAATAAAACAGGCTGAAAATCCTTATAGGCCTAATTATAACTGGACAAAAGAGAGAATGATGGATCTTTATGAACAGGCAGAAAATGGTACAGTATTACTTGTTGGTATGGGAGCACCAACGCCGCATCCAGTCTATTGGGATAAAATAGTACTTAATGCATCTCAGGTAACAAATCCTTCTATTGACCCTTTAAGAGAGCCAATGGAAGTAAAAACATTTTTAGGGAGTAAGCCTGATAAAATAGAGGTTGTTTTTGATAAAAATCATAAACCTGAGATAAAGACGAGAATAACTCCTCAATTGGAGCTTGAAGTTCCAATAATGTTTGCTGCTATGTCATTTGGTGCAATAAGTTTGAATGCATGTAAGTCATTAGCAAAAGCTGCATCTGAAATGGGTACTTTTTGGAATACTGGGGAAGGGGGGTTACATAAAGACCTATATAAATATGGCAAAAATACTATTGTTCAGGTTGCATCCGGTAGATTTGGAGTTCATGTTGATTATCTGAAAGCTGGTGCGGCTGTTGAGATAAAAATAGGACAGGGAGCAAAACCTGGTATAGGTGGGCACTTACCAGGTGAAAAAGTTAATCATGAAATCTCTGTTACAAGAGCTATGCCAGAGGGTTCTGATGCTATATCACCTGCACCACATCATGATATATACTCTATAGAAGACTTAAGACAACTTATTTACTCAATAAAAGAGGCAACTGATTATGAAAAACCAGTTTTTGTTAAAATATCAGCTGTCCATAATGTTGCTGCAATAGCAAGTGGTATAGTAAGAGCTGGGGCGGATGCTGTTGTCATAGATGGTATAAGAGGTGGAACAGGTGCTGCTCCTAAGATAATCAGAGACAATGTCGGTATTCCGATAGAACTTGCAATTGCTGTTGTAGATGAAAGATTAAGAAAAGAGGGTATAAGGAATCATGCGTCACTTATAGCAGCGGGTGGGTTTAGAAATAGTGCTGATGTGATAAAAGCGATTGCTCTTGGGGCTGATGCTGTATATATAGGAACTGCTGCATTAATGACTCTCGGCTGCCATGTTTGTGGTATGTGTTATAAAGGGATATGTAATTGGGGAATTGCAACTCAACGAGATGACCTTACAAAAAGGCTAAATCCTGAGATAGGAGCTGAAAGAGCTAAAAATCTACTTAAAGGGTGGAAACATGAGATACAGGAAATGCTTGGTGCAATGGGTATAAATTCTATAGGAAGCTTAAGGGGTAATAGACTTAACCTTAGAGCTGTTGATATTCATGAACCCTATTTGTCTATTTTAGGAATAAAACCAGCAGGAGCATAATTAGATGAAGAAACTTTATTTTAGAGAAGAATGGTGTGTTGGGTGTGGAAGATGCGAGGTTGCTTGTGCTATTGAGCACTCAGAGAGTAAACACCCAGTTATATCGTATTTTTTCGAAAAAGTAAGACAGACACCGAGAATAATTGTTGAGAGAAAGGGCAATATCTCATTTGCTAATACGTGCAGACATTGTGAAGAACCAGATTGTGTTAATGCATGTATATCAGGTGCTTTATATAAAGATCTATCAGGCAAAATATTATATGACCCGGCTAAGTGCGTTGGTTGTTATTCATGTATAATGGCATGTCCTTATGGGGCGATTATGAAAGATCTTAATAGGAAAGAAAGAAAACAGATAGTAAAATGTGATTTATGTAATAAAAGAGAGGGAGGGCCTGCCTGTGTTGAGGCTTGCCCAAATAGAGCTATAGTTTTTGAAGAACGAGGTGAATAAACATGAGTTATGTGATTATAGGTAATGGACCTGCTGCTATTGCAGCTTGTGAGGGAATAAGAAAGTATGATAAAGATAGAGAGATAATAATAATTTCTAAAGAAGATCAATATGCTTATGGAAGGCCTCTTATTACATATCAGATAGCTGGTATTGTAAAAAAAGAGGATATGTACCTAAGAAGGCCTGAGTTTTATAAAGAAAATAATATAAAGGTATTACTTGGTAAAGAAGCAATATCAATAGACAGTAAATCAAAAACTGTTAAAATATCTGATGGTTCTTCTATAGGTTATCATAAACTTTTAATTGCAAGTGGTGGAACTCCATTTGTCCCCCCTACATATAAGGAATATCTTACAAAAGAAAATGTAATGACCTTTATAAAATGGGCTGATATGGAAAAACTTGAGTCTATTATAGATACAATAGAAAATGTACTTATTATTGGTGGTGGTCTTATTGGTATAAAAGCTGCTGAGGCTCTTGTTATGAGGGGTAAAAATGTATATATTGCAGAGCTTTCCAAAAGAGTATTGCCTACTGTTATTGATGATTATGGTTCATACTATTTTCATAAAGAACTTGAGAAAAATAATGTTGGACTATTTCTTGAAGATACAGTTGATTCTTTTAAAATAAAGAAAAACAGAGTTGAAAAAGCTGTCTTAAAATCAGGAAATACAATAAATATTGATGCTGTAATAATAGCAATAGGTGTAAAGCCAGAAATATCTTTCATAGATAAAGAAATAAAAACTAATGTTGGTATTATTGTAGATGATATGATGAAAACATCAGTTTCAGATATTTATGCTGCGGGCGATGTTACTGAATGTTATGACATTGTTTATGGCTCAAAAAGGCTTGGGCCTATATGGGTCTCTGCATCTGAACAGGGTAGAATAGCAGGATATAATATGGCTGGTGCTAATATTACGTATAGAGGCAGATTATTGATGAACTCAATATCTTTTATGAAAACAAACCTTACTTCTTACGGTATTATAAATCCAGAACTAGAATATACCAATGTCGAAGTTTTTGAATATAAAAGAGATGACCTTGATATTTATAGGAGAATTAATGTAGTAAACAATAGGGTAGTTGGAGCAGTTTTTATAAACTCTATATATAGAAAAGGTATAATAACAAGGTTTATGATAGAAGGACTTCCTTTTGATAAATATAAAGAATTACTACTTTCTCCTAACATTGGGTTTATAAACTTTGAAAAAGAATATAGAGTAAAAGAGATTAATTCTATTACTGGCTATAAAAAAGCAAGAATAGTTTAAATAACAGGAAAGATTATCTTTCCTGTTATAAGTTTTAAAAAATTTTTACAAAATATCTAATTACACTTTTTTATAATATCTTCAGCATTCTTTCTTAGAATATTTTTATCTAAACCCGGAGAATCTGGGATCTTATTTATATTCTGTATAAAAATATTGAGGTTTTCTTTTGCTTTTTGTTTATTATTAATATTATAGTAGGAATTGCCAATAAAAAAGTAGGCTAAATATGTTTCTGGAACTATTTTAATTAATTTTTCAAACATATAAATAGCAAGTTCATGTTGTTTTGTTCGATAGAAATATGAACTCAATTCTCTATAAAGGTATTGTTTATCTTCACCTATTAATTCAAGATCATTCCCGATTTCTTTTATTTTATAATCAATATTTAATTTTATATAGCAATATAACAATTCTTTTAATGTTGGTTCATATACTGGATTTATTTCTCTTCCTTTTTCTAACATTAAAATTGCATTAAATAAGTCGTTGACATCAATATATGCATAACCTATTTCATAATATAATCTTGCATTGTAGGGGTTTATTTCAATTGCTTTTTTTAATTTTTCTATAGCTTCTTCAGGCTTTTTTTCTTCTATTAAATTATAAGCTTCATTAAACAGAGTCTTTTCTTCATCATTACTATTTTTTGCTGTTGCCTGGTAAACATTTCTTATAAAATCTTTTTTTTGATTTTCTGAGGTTGCTAAAAATACGTATTTTTTGAACTCAATGCCAGCTTTAGATATATTTTTTTTTGCATAATAGACCATTCCACTACCAAAATATGCTATAGGTAATATAGGGTTTATAAATTTAGCTTTTTCAAACAATTCTAGTGCTTTGTCATCTTCATATTTTTTAAAAAGTTCTATTCCCTGGCTTATAAGATTATTGTATTCATCTGGGTATACATTTGTTACACTTGATAGTATAAAAACAACTAGTAAGAAAGATTTTTTCATATTATTCCTCCTTTTTATTTAATATATATATTAACCAATTATTTTTTAACTGTTAAAAAACTTAAAAATAAGAGTTTTATAATTTTACTCTGAAAAGTTTTTTAGGCATCATGTATTTTTTATATTCATAAAGAGCATATTCATCAGTCATCATAGAAATATAATCTACAATTCTTCTTTCTAGAGATACAAATTTATATTTTATATCTTTTGTTTTTTTAAGTATTAGTTTAGGGTTGGTTTTGTAAAAGTGAAAAAGTTCAGATATTATTCTTTCAGCTTTTTTTGATTCATTTTCTATTATTTTGTGTCTATAAACTTTTTCAAATAAAAAAAGTCGAGTTTCTTCTATAGCTTCTAAAACTTTATTACTCATCATTATAAGATTTTTATTTCTACTTGTATTTACTATATCTACCACAATTGTATTTATCCTGTTGCTATGATTATGGCCAAGTATTTTTAAAGTATTTAATGGGATAACATCTTTTTTTATTAATCCAAATCTTAATGCATCGTCTAAGTCATGATTTATATAAGCAACTCTATCACATATTTTTACTATTTGACCTTCAAGAGTTATTGGCTCAAACATTTTTCTTGTTTCAAAGAGTCTTTCCCCCCATTTTGAATGTTTTAATATCCCATCCCTGACTTCATAACTTAAGTTTAAACCCTGCCCATTCTTTTCTAAAAAATCTACAACCCTTAAACTCTGTATATTGTGTCTGAATCCTGATTTAAAAAGTTTTGAGAGTGTTCTTTCCCCCACATGTCCAAAAGGTGAATGCCCTAAATCATGCCCCAGAGCTATTGCCTCAACAAGGTCTTCATTAAGTCTTAGTGCTTTTGCTATTGTACGAGATATCTGTGATACTTCCAATGTATGTGTAAGTCTTGTTCTTAATAAGTTATTTGGTGAAAATATAAAAACTTGAGTTTTATCTTTAAGCCTTCTAAAACTGGATGAATGTATAATTCTATCCCTATCCCTCATGTATACTGTTCTTATTGGAGATTCCTGCTCTTTTATTTTTCTTCCCCGAGAATTAGAAGATAATTGAGCATATTCTGAAAGGTCTTTTTTTTCTATCTCTTCTATTATTTCTTTTATTGATCCAGTTTGATTGTTCATCTTTCAATATTTTCCCACATTTCTATAAGAGTTTCTATTTCATTATAGATTTTCATTACTATTTTTTTATCTATTATTGTTTTAAGTGGTTCTGTTAAAGATATATTAGCAGCATCTTTGTTTGCTTGAGAAACTTCATTTTTTTTTTCAAGTTTGTTATCTATTGGATTTTTTTGTATAATTAAACTTCCTTTTTGGGCTATCTCCTCTTCTATTTTTTTTAATGCACCTTTGGTAGTATACCCCTTATTATAAAGTAAGTCTCTTATATATTGTAACATTTTAAGGTCATCAAGTGTATAAGTCCTCCTTCCTGATTGACTCCTATTAGGGGAAAGGAAAGGAAACTCTTTTTCCCAGAATCTTATAGTATGTGATTGTACATTAAGTAGTTTACTTATTTCACCTATAGAGTAGGTTTTATTTTCCATTCTTGTTGACTCTTCTTTTTATGAAACCAAGGTTTAATTTTATGCTTCTTTGCAGGTAGTTTATAGTGCCCATTAGAAAGCCTAATACAAGAAAACCACCGGGTGGTAAGAGAAAAAAGACTAATGGTGCTTTTTCTCCATTATCATCAACAAGACCTAATAATTTATATAAAGGTCCTACATCTATTATTGTACCAATATCACCAATCTTAAGTGTTATTGTTCCATTACCCAGGACCTCTCTTATTGTTGAAAGTGTTGTAAGTACGATAGTAAAACCTATCCCCATACCTATACCATCTAAAACTGACTTTAATGGGTTATTTCTTGAGGCAAAAGCTTCAGCTCTACCTAGTATTATACAGTTTACTACAATTAATGGAATAAAAATTCCGAGAGACTTATTTATTGTAGGGAAAAATCCTTCTATGATTATCTTTAGTATAGTAACAAATGTAGCTATTACTATTATATATGAGGGTATTCTTAAGTTTGAAGGTACGTAGTCTTTAATAAGCGAAATTATAAGATTTGAAAATGTAAGTACTATTATTACAGATAGTCCCATGCTTATTCCATTTATAGCTTGAGTGCTTACAGCAAGTGTTGGGCATAAACCAAGAGTACTTACAAGTACAGGATTCTCTTTGTATATACCTTTTATAAACTCTTGCCAGTTTGATGTATTTTTTTTCATAATATACACCTCTTAATTATTCATAAAAAAGAAAATATCATCCCATTCGTTATATTCTTCTGATAGGGTATTGTCTTCACCATAATCTTTTTTAAAGAGTTTTATCCCTGCATCTATTAAAGCGTAAGAGACCGCAAGTGAAGAATAAGTTGCACCACTTACAGGATATATTCCTAATTTTGTTATAAACTCGTCTTTTGATAAGGGGAGTTCTTCTTTTAAAGGTGGTTTTCCGATAAAACCTTTTCTAAAATATTCTTTATTGACGTTAGTACCTAGACCTGGTGTTTCGTTGTGTTCAATCATCAAAAAGTCTTTTATATTCCCATTATTATCGAATGCAACTATTACATTAATATTACCGCCGTATCCTTTATTACTTGAACCATAAACTACATAACCAATTATATCATTATTTTTATCTTTTACTATTATAGTATCTTTGTTAACTTCTTCAAAAAATTGAGCTTCGGGGAAAAAAGACTTTTGAAGCTGAATACGTGTTTCTTTTTTTACAGTCTCTATCTTATCAAAAAGAAAATAATAAAAACCACTTATTAGAAGACCGGATAAAAATGAGATAATAATAAGTATATAATTATTTTGTTTCATATTTACCCCAACCATATATTTTAGGTTTAATACTTCTGTCTATTAATGGTACTACAAGTTCCATTAAGAGGATTGAGAACATGACCCCTTCTGGATATGAACCAAAAATTCTTATTATAAAGGTTAAAATACCTAAACCAACTCCTACAATTAATTCTCCTTTTTTGGTAAGTGGTGTTGTAACCATATCTGTTGACATAAAAAAGGCACCAAGTATAAGACCCCCACTTATTATATGAAGATATGAGTAAAGGAGAGAGTTTTTCAATAAACTATACTCAGGATTAATACTGATACCTCTTGCTAGCCCATATATGAATGTTAAAATTACTACTGTTAATATGAAACTTAAAGGTATGTGATAAGTTATATATTTTTTCTTAAAAAGATATAAAGCCCCTATTGTTAAAAATAATACTGAGACCTCACCGATAGCACCAGGTGTTTTCCCTAGAATAAGAGACCATGCATCATAATAGTTATCTATTTTACCAGTGTGTACAACTTCTTTTAATAGATGCATAGGAGTTGCACCTGATATAATATTAAAGTTTATTCCTAATGATTCAGGGGAAGTTGTAGGTAAAAAATACTTGTTTGCGGTAAGTAGTGTTGGCCATGAAAACATTACAAATACCCTTGCAGCAAGAGCAGGATTCATAATATTATAACCTAGCCCTCCAAATAGTTGTTTTACTACAGCTATAGCAAATATGCTTCCTATTATTGGTACATAAAGAGGCACATAAGCAGGCAAAGTAAAGGCAAAGAGTATTCCTGTTACTGCTGCACTACCATCCCATATTGTTAAAGGTGTTTTTTTTAGTATGTTAAATATTAGCTCAGTGATCATACATGTTATTACAGAAATAAGAATTATTGTAAGAGCTGGTATACCAAAAAAATAGACAGACCATACAGCAGAAGGTACAAGGCTTATGAAAACTCCCCACATTATTTTAGGTACAGAATCTCTGTGATTAATATGAGGAGCAGGTTCAACAATAAGTTTACTCTGTATATTACTCTTCTTTATTTGCATATCTCCACCTTCTTACAACTGGTATTTTATTAGGATAGTATGATTTTTCATATTTTAAATTAATTTTGGCAGACTTAAAATAGGTTACTAATGGTATTTGAGATGGGCATATATAGCTACATGCTCCACATTCTATACAATCAAAAATACCTATTTCTTTTACTCTGTCTATATTATTACTATATATTTCAGAATACATAAGTGAGGGGAAAAGTCCAATTGGACAAACATTAAGACACCTGCCACATCTTATACATAGATGTTCTTTTTTCTTTTCTATCTCTTCTTCAGAAAATACCAATATACCTGAACTCCCTTTAATTATTGGAGTATCAATAGTATATTGAGCAATGCCCATCATAGGACCGCCTATTATTACTTTTTTTGGTAGAGTAAGAACACGGACATCTTCTAAAATATCTCTTATTATTGTCCCAATTTTTAATTTATAGTTACCAGGCCATTTTACTATCTGTCCTGCTATGGTTATAAACCTTTCAATAAGTGGCTTTTCTTTTATTACTGCCTCATATACTGAATAAGCAGTTCCCACATTGGTAACAACTACACCTACATCATAAGGGAGTTTATTACGAGGGACTTCTATGCCAAGTATAGCATTTATAAGTTGTTTTTCTCCTCCTTGAGGATATTTTGTTTTTAAAGTGACAACTTCTGCTATACCATTCATTTTTTTTTCTAATATTTCAATAGCAGAAACCTTGTTATCTTCGATACCTATATATACGTTCTTGGGTTTAAGTATTTTTTTTAAAATCTCTATACCTAATATAAGGGAATCAACTTTTTCCTGCATAATCCTATCATCTACAGTAAGGTATGGTTCACACTCAGCTCCGTTAATTATTAGAGTATGTATAGGTTTTGGTGGATTAAACTTTATGTGTGAAGGGAAAGCAGCACCACCAAGACCTACAATACCTGAATTTTTAATCATTTCAAGTATTTCATTCTCTTTAAACTTTTCCCAATTTGTATTTATCTTGTTCCAGTTTTTTATACCACCACTAAACTCTATCCCGATATATTTGGACTTAATTCCTGTAGGAGTATATATCTCTCCTATTTCTGTAACATTACCCATAATTGGGGAATGTACATTTGCTGAGAATTCCCCATCCATTTTGCCTATAAGTTGCCCTTCATCAACCTTGTCACCTATATTTACAACAGGTATTGCTGGTTTACCTATGTGTTGGAGTAGAGGTATTTTTACTTTTTTAGGTATAGGCCCATTTACAAAAGGTTTATTTTCTGTTTCTTCTTTGTGTTCTGGTAAGTGTATCCCACCTTTTTTAAATCCTTTCTTGAAAATCATATTCTATTTTTCTCCCCTGTTTGTATAAAATTTTGTTTATAGCATTAAGATATGATTTTGCAGCAGCAAGGATTATATCAGTATCAGCATATACACCTGTAGCAATAGTATCAGATACTTTTATACTTACATTTACCTGGCCTATTGCATCTCTTCCTGCTGATACTGATTGAATAAAAAAGTCCTCAAGTATAACATTATCAATATTTAAAGCTTTGTTAATTGCTTTATAAGTTGCATCAACAGGGCCATCTCCTATTGCAGCAGCCTTATATTCTTCGTCCCCTCTCTTTATCATTACAGTAGCAGTAGGGATTACTTCCTGTCCACTTACTACAGTAAGATATTGAATTTCATATCCTTTTTCTAGTACTCCTGTGTCTCCAAGAATAGATATTATATCTTCTTCTGTTACCTCTTTCTTTTTGTCTGCTATTAAAATAAACTTTTCATAAAGCTCGTCAATTTTCTCTTTGCTAAGATAAAAACCCATCTCCTCTATTTTTGCTTTGAAACCTGCTCTTCCTGAATGTCTTCCGAGTACTATCTGGGTTGATGATCTTCCTATGTCTTCTGGTTTCATTATTTCATAAGTTGATCTATTTTTAAGAACTCCATCTTGATGTATTCCTGATTCATGTGCAAAAGCGTTTTTACCAATAATTGCCTTATTTGGAGCTATAGGATAACCTATTATTCTTGAAACCAGTTTACTTGTAGAGTAAATTTTTTTCTTATCAATGTCAGTATATAGATTATAAAAGTCTTGCCTTACAGAAAGTCCCATAACAATTTCTTCCATAGCAGCATTTCCTGCTCTCTCACCTATGCCATTTACTGTACATTCTATCTGTCTTGCACCTGCTATACATGCAGCAAGAGAGTTTGCGACAGCAAGCCCAAGGTCATTATGGCAGTGTACTGAGAGTATTGCTTTATCTATATTTTTTACATGTGTTTTAAGGTATTTTATTATTTCAAAAAACTCCTGAGGTGTTGTATATCCCACAGTATCAGGTATATTTACAACTACAGCACCTGCTTCAATAACTGCTTCAGTTACTTCAGCTAAAAACTCTTTTTCTGTTCTTGCAGCATCTTCTGCTGAAAACTCTATATTATCAGTAAAAGTTTTTGCATATTTTACAGCATTAACAGCATTTTTTATTACCTCTTCCTTACTCATTTTTAATTTATATTCTCTATGTATTGGGCTTGTTGCAATAAATGTGTGTATTCTAAACTTTTGTGCACTTTTTAAAGCATCGTAACATGCTTTAATATCTTTTTCAACTGCTCTTGCAAGCCCGGCAATAATTGGACCTTGTATATTGTCAGCTATAGCTTTACATGCTTCAAACTGAGCAGGTGATGATACTGGGAATCCAGCTTCTATTATATCTATCTTCATACTTGCTAAAGCTTTTGCAACTTCTATCTTTTCTTTAATACTCATGGATGCACCTGGTGCCTGTTCACCATCTCTTAAAGTTGTATCAAAAATCCATATTTTTTCCATTTTTTACCCTTTATAAATAAAGAAATTAATTTAGATAAATTTAATATTAAAATTTTATAATTTTATCATTAACTTTTCTATTTCACTTTTTAAAATAAAGTAGGGAGTATAAAATGGCTTTTGAAATTAGTTCAGATTTTATCTTTTTTTCAGATGAAAATAAACAGAGTTTTGAGATAAAAGAGATAGTGTATAATACTGATAACCCAAAAGAGATAGAAGAAAGAGATAAAGCTATCTCCTATTTATTAATAGGGATAGAGCTTTATAAAAAGTCCAAGTTTAAAAAAGCATTAGATTTTTTAAACTCAGCTCTATTAATTTTTAAAAATTATAATGAACTTTCTTACGGGATAGCTTTGTTTTTTTTAGGAGAATTTTATGAACTTAAAGAAGAATGGGAAAAATCACTTGAAAATTATAAGGAGTCCAGAAATATACTTGAAAAATATAATCATAAAATGAGTTGGGATGCTAGTAAAAAAATAGAAAAAATTAAAAAGGAAATAGAAAAAAGTGATAGTATTTGAAGACTTCAACTATGTAAAAAAATATCCTTTGTCTGAAACAAAGCCGGTTTTTGACCTTGTTCTAGGCTATTTTACTCTTTTTGAAAGAATAGAAAAATTGTATGGAATTAAATGTGATAAGGTTGATAGGTTACAATCTGGCAAGGGCAGTGGTATCTTTATAAATGGTTCTGTATGCTGGCTAAAAAGATTAGCTCCAGATAACAAAAAATTATATACTATAAATAATATTCCTGTTTTATTTAAGTCTGATGGTATAGACTTATCTATCTTTAATTATAAAGATGAACTTGATAAGTATTTTAAAAATTATGAAAGAGTTGAAATTAGTAATGATTATGGAGTATATATTGAGTATATCTATCAATTTATAGAAATGCAACCGGGCATGTTAAAAAATGATATTGAATTATTAAAAGTAAAAAATAGACATAACTTTAAAATTAGTTTTATAGGCAATCCAGAGAATGTTATAATAGAGGAAGGGGCATTGGTTACAGATTTAAACCTTTTTGATACAAGGAAAGGGCCAATAATTATAAAAAAGGATGCTCAGATAATAGGTCCATCCTTAATTCAGGGGCCAACAGTTATAGGTGAAAAAACAATAATAGACTCTGCTAAGGTAAGAGGGTGTTTTATAGGGCGTGTATGTAAAATCTCAGGGGAGGTTGAGGAATCAGTTTTTCTTGACTTTACTAATAAACATCATGATGGATTTGTAGGACATAGTTATATTGGAAGTTTTGTTAATTTTGGGGCTTTAGCTACAACAAGTGATTTGAAGAATAACTATTCTAATATAAAGGTTTTTATAGACAATACATTAATCAATACTGGAAATATAAAAATGGGTTGTTTTATAGGGGATTATACTAGATTGGGTATAGGTACTCTTATAAACTCCGGCTCAGTTATTGGGTCTTTTTCAAACATTTATGGCGGGGGTATGGTACCAAAGTTTATACCACCTTTTAGTTGGGGGAGTAATTACCCATTTAAAAAATATAAACTTGACAGGCTAATAGAAGATATTATTAAAATAAGTGCAAGAAGAGATCAAAAGATTAGTGATAAATATAAGGCTTTTATTTATAAACTATATCAAGAGGTTAAAGATGAACAATATAATAAAAACTCTTTTTAAAATTATTATTTTGTCTTTTATAGTATTTAATCTTTTTTATTGCCAGAAGAGAAATATAGAAGGTATATGGTTTCTTGAAGGTGGCAATATTTCGCTTAATATAAATTTTAAGTCTAACCAAATAGCTTTTTATGAAAATAATAATTTAGTAATTTTAACCAAAATTCTGGAATATAAAAAAGTAGAAGATAATAAGATAAGAATAAAGGTAAAAAAAGAAAAAGTAGGTGAAATAAAAGAGTATCAATTAAAGTATGAGAATATTAATGAATTTATAATATGGATAGAGGAAGAGCCTGATAAAATAAAACTTATAGCTGATTCTATAAGTAAGGTACAATATATATTTTCAAGAGATGATAAGTTTTATTCAGATTTTAGATATTTAGCTTTGTACGAACTTGAAGAATTAAAGAATGAAAGAACTTTGAAAGAAATACAATTAAGAAATACAATAGATGTTATAACAAATAAAGAACCTTTATTAAAAGATGAAGATGTTTTGAAACAGGAAGAGAGTAATTACAGAAAGTGGATAAAAGAAAATTATGGCGTTACAAAGATAATAAGGAATATGGTAGATTATATGTTTGATAATGATCCAACAACTTTTTGGGGGACAAGAGACTATAAAAATCCTAGTATTGAAATGATAATAAAGGATATTAGAGGTGAAGAACTAAAAGAGCCAGTTAAAATAAAAGCAATTGTATTTTCACTTGGATCATTAGAAAAAAGCATTGATTACTATAAGTTTCATAGAATAAAAGAGGCTACACTTCTTTTCTCTTTAACCCCAAAAAACTCATTAGGTTCAACAAAATCCTCTTTCAATTATTTAAAATATAAGCTTGATTTTGTCGATGATATAAGTCAAAAAGGAATTATTTTTTATAAACCTATTAAAGCAAAGTCATTAATGCTTTATGTTGATCAAATTTATGCAGGTTATGAAGATGCGTTTGCTATTTATGATATTTATATTTATACTGAGTCTGAATAGTTTTGCTGAACAAGGGTATTTTAAAGAGTTCAATCTTGGTGAAAGTTTTGATAATATTAAAAACAAACTTCTTTTATATAAAATAATAATTGATAAAGAAAGTGTTACATCTTTTAAAATGGATGTTCCTCTTTTTCTTTATCTTAAGATGGTTATAGAAAATAATGATGCTATTTATATAGACCCTGATGAAAAGAGAATATATCTGGATGATTCAACTTTTTTTGATTTTCAGGATATTATTATAGATGAGAAAGACTACTCGTTTTATAGTAAAGATAATCTTTTTTATATAAACTTTAAGTCTGTTCAAAGTTATTCTATAAGTGAACCTAAAAGAATAAACCCAGTGCTTAGAGATCTTAAACTTAAGTTTTTTAAAAATTTTTTGTATTGTATAGAATATAAAGCAGAACTTGAAAATTATGAGATCAACAGAGTAATAAATAACTATAAAATAAAATATGGTGTTACAATAGATAAGCCAATAAATAAGTTTGAAACTGATACAACGATTTTTTTTGTTGAGCTATCAGAAAAAAAAATAAAGATTATTTTAACTGATAAAAAAATATTGTCACAAATAGAATCAACTATAAATGACATTACAAAAAAAGTTATAGTACAAATAACAAAAATAATTGAAAAATATCTTGAAAAATCAATTAATATTGATAAACTCTGGTTACAGTATAAAAAGAATATATTGAAAAAGAGTTTAGAGGTTTTATATTCAAACATAGATGAACTATAGAATATTGTTTTTAGGTATTGGTTCAAACTTAGGGGATAGAAAAAAAAATATAAAGGATGCTATAAAAATATTATCAGAATATTTTAATTTAAAAAGAATAGCACCTTTTTATGAAACAGAGCCGATTGGTCCTTCCCAGCCCTTTTTTATAAATACAGTGGTTAAGTGTGAAACAAATATGAATCCTTATCAGGTACTTGAAAAAGTAAAAGAGATAGAAAAAAATATGGGGCGAGAAGAGAATATTAGATGGGGACCAAGAATTATAGATATTGATGTACTATTTATGGAAGGTGTTAATATAAATGATAGTAGACTCTTTATACCTCATAAAGAGATTAAAAATAGAAGATTTTTTCTTGAACCACTTTTTTATTTAGGAGTTAATATAATATTAGATGGAAAAAGTATTTTATATTACTTAAATAAAAGTTTAGGACAGATATGTGAAAAAATATAGAGTATTATTGGTGATATCATTTGTTTTTTTATATTCAGCTAAAATCAAGGGGGAAGTATTAGAGTTTTCTCAAATTTCTCTTAATAAAAAAATTTTTTTAAAGTCTTTAACTATAAAAGGTAATGATTCTTTAAGAGAAGAAGAAATAATAAAGTTAACTGAAATTAAGCCAGATTCAAAAGTGTTTGTTTATGAAATAACTAATGGTATAGCTAAGATTATAGAATCAGGTCTTTTTAAAAATGTTTCATATCTTTTTTATAAAGAAGGCGAAGAATTCTTTCTTGAAATAAATATAGTAGAAAATGAAAAACTTGGCGATATAGAAGTTATTGATAATAAATTACTTAATCTTAATGTATTAATGGATATTTTTAAAAAAAATAATGTTATCATAGGTAAGCCAATAAGTACAAACTATATTGAAAAGGCTTTGGATGATTTTAATATGTACAATCAAAAATATGGAATTTTTACTTATGAGATAGATTATAAAATAGTAAAAAGGAAAGACAAAAGTTTAAGCATAATTAATGAATATGAAAGAGAGGAAGCAGTAATAGTAGTATACATAAAAAATATACCCTTAATAAGAATAGGTGAAATTAAATTGGTTGGAACTAACATAGCTTATGATGATTTATTAAATTATATAGGTCTTAAACCAGATATATGGGTGGATTCAGATCTTCTCTTTTTTTCTTATAAAAGACTTAGAAAACTGGGATTTTATAGAGAGATATATTTTAAGTTTATTAAGAAAAATTTTGATAGCCCGTACTATGATCTTATAATAAAAGTTGACGAACTTGATCTTAGAGAATTGGCGACTACAATTACAGCACCAAAAAATATAGGGGTCATTACTTCTATTGAATATTATGATATATCTCTTTTTGACACACTTCAAAGATTTAGAGCAGGAGCAGGCTGGGAGCTTGCATTATCAAGACCTGTTTTTATTCTTGAGTATACAAATCCATTTTTCTGGAAAGGTATATTTTTTGATTTAACTCTTAAAAAAGAGGATATGATAGAAGAAATAAAGGATACAAAAAACAATAAACTTATTCAAAACTATTCTATTAAATTAACAAGTGGCATTAATTTGTGGGAAAATATTTTTTTATATCTTTTTCAACAGGAAGATTACAAAATAAGTTATTTGGTAGATGATAAATATGAAAAACTGCCAGATAGTAAGAGAGACATTGAAATACTCACATCTTCTGGTATGTTTATAGTCTGGGATAATGTGGATGATAATTTTTTTATAACTCAAGGATTAAAATTAGGATTTGAATCACAATTGTTTTGGGGCAAAAATCTCTCTAATAAAATTGGTTCAATAATAGAGTTTTATCTTCCTGCTCCTATGTTTAATCTTATTTTTGCAGTAACAAACAGGACATATGTTCTTTTAAGTAAAAAAAATGATAGTATAAGCCTTAGTCTTGATAAGAAAATGAGAACAAACGTACAGGTAATTGAAGATATTATGTCTGGTATAACAAAGGCAACTACCTATTTTTCAATAGAGTTTAGATTCCCTACAAATATTATAGAATCTCTTTCCTTTGTTGTGTTTGCGGAGGCAGGTGGTGCCTGGAGAGATTATAAAAGTGTATCTATTGAAAATATGTTGTATGGGTTTGGGATAGGTTTAAGGTTGTCACCAAGAAAACATTACAGTTCATTCTTTTTCCAATTCCCGGCAGGTTTTTACCTTGGTTACAGGGCTGGTGATAAAAAACCTTCAATAGCAGGGCCTATATCTCATAGAGATGATTACTATTATATCAATCTTTCGGCAGGTTTTTAAAATATGGTATTTTATTATTATATTTTATATCTCTAAATGACCAATAAGTTATATAGAGGTTTTTATGAAGATAAGTAAGATCCTTCAAAATAAAAAAAGTTTTTCAATTGAAGTTTTCCCACCAAAAAAAGATGGCAATATTGAACAATTATACCAAACAATAATGGATATAAAATACTTGAAGCCAGACTTTATATCTGTAACATATGGAGCTGGGGGCTCAACAAGAAAAAACACAGAAAAGATAGCAAGTTATATAAAGTCAAATATTGGTATAGAGCCTATGGCTCATCTTACATGTATAGGAAGTTCAATAGATGAATTGGATAAAATAATAAGCGAGTTTAAAGAAAATAATATTGAAAATATACTTGCTTTAAGAGGTGATACCCCGAAAGAAGGGGATTTAAAAGAGGGTGACTTTAAACATGCCTCAGATCTTGTAAAATATATTTCAAAAAAAGATTTTTGTATAGGTATTGCTTGTTATCCAGAGAAACATCCTGAAGCCAGAACACTTGAAGATGATATTAATTATCTTAAATTAAAGTTTGATAATGGGGCAAGTTTTGGTATAACTCAATTGTTTTTTGATAATAAAGTATTTTATAATTTTATAGATAAAATAGAGAAAATAGGGATAAACAAGCCTATTTTAGCTGGTATATTTATAATAACAAATTATAATCAATTACAGAAAATCACAGAGATAGCAAAGCCTTTATTACCGGAAACTCTTAAAAATAATCTTGAGAAATACAAAGATAATCAGGAAGTAATAAAGAAAATAGGGATAGAGTTTGCTATAAACCAAAGTTTAGATTTACTTAAAAATGGTGTAAAAGGGCTACACTTTTATATAATGAATCAGAAAGAATCTATTATAAAGATACATGAAGCTATAAAGAATTATTTATAAATACAGTTTTAGTTTTAGGTTGGCAAAATTTTATTTTTTATTTTAAAATTTTAACTTAAAAAATTTTTTATTTTTATATTTTCAACTATTTTTTCTGCAATCTTGAGTGGAATACCTGTCTCTTCTGATATTTTTTGAGGTGAGTTTTTTAACATGTTTTCAATACTTCCATACTTACCAAGTAATAAACTTATTCTTTTTTTACCTATTCCTTTTATTTTTTCAAGGTTTGTTGTTTTTAATCTTTTTGTTCTTATTTTATCATGTAAAATATTAGCGAATCTGTGTGATTCATCTCTTATTTTAGTTATAAGTTTTAATATCTTTGATGTTTTTTCAAGTACTATTTCTTCACCATTTTTAGTATATATTATTTCCTCTTTTTTTGCAATAGCTATTACATCTATATTTATAAAAAAAAAGTTCAAAATCTCTAAGGCAGAACTAAGTTGCCCTTTACCGCCATCTATTATTATCATATCTGGCAGTTCCCTTTTTGAGCCTATTCTTTTTAGTAATAAGATTTGAATCATTTCATAGTCATTTGGCACTTCAAAGTCGCCTATTTTATAAGCTCTATAATTGGACTTATCAGGTTTATAATTATAAAATCTTACAGACGAACCTACACTCCATTTTCCTTCAATTGTAGCTATATCAAAGCATTCTATTGTTTCAGGTTCTTTTGATAGTTTCAATAATTCTTTAAGGTTGTAATTTCTTATTTGCATGTTTTCTAATATATACTCATGTTTTGCATTTTTATCAGCTATATCAAGTATTTTAAGAGTTTTTTTAGGAGTAATAATTTTAACTTTTTTTCCCCAGTACTTTGACAAATATTCTTTTATATCTTTGTTTACTTTAATTCTTGTTAATATAATTGATGGTGTCTGATTTTCAATATAATATCTTGATATTACCTGGGATATCATCTCTTCTTCAGCTAAAAGATTATTTTTAACTTTTATGCTTTTTTTCGATGTTGCGACTCCATCTCTGAAAGATAGGATAGATATAAAATATTCTTTTTTGTCTTCAGTAAAGGTGCCTATTACATCAATATCTTTTTTAAGTTTAAAGTATATTATTGAGCTTGATTTAATTTTTTCTATAAATAATATTGTATCTCTTATTTTTGCTGCTTTTTCGAACTCAAGATTATTAGCATATTTTAACATTTTTTCATGAAGTTCTGTTAACAATGCTTTTCTATTTCCTGTTATAAGTTTTTTAAAGTTTTCAAGGTTACTAATATATTCATTTTCATCAATTTTAAGAGTGCAATACCCAGGGCATTTTTTTATATGGTAGTAAAGGCAAACCTTTTTAGGTTTATCCTTTTTTATTTTTGTTTTACAACTTCTTAGACCAAAAAAATCTATTCCTATTTTCAATAAATTATTTAAAATATTTATTTCAGTAAAAGGGCCATAATATATTACACCTTTTTTGTGGTTTTCTCTTGTTTTATAAATTCTGGGGAAAAGTGTATTATAATCTATGGCTATGTAGGGATAGGTTTTATTATCTTTTAATTGTATATTGAATTTTGGTTTATGTTTTTTAATAAGTTTATCTTCTAGAATTAATGCATCTACTTCAGAGGTTGTTATTATAAAATCAATTTTATCAATGTTTTGTGATAATAGTTGTGTTTTAAGATCATTATGTTTTTTTGAAAAATATGATGATATTCTTTTTTTTAAATTTTTGGCCTTTCCTACATATATTATTGTATTTTCTTTGCTGAATAGATATACTCCTGGTTCTGTAGGTAGGTTTTTTATAAACTCTTTTTTTATTTTAAAAGCCATACAATTGTTGCCCCGGTTCCACCATTTTCAGGCTTTTCGTAGGAATAGTCTTTTATTAATTTCTCTTTTTTTCTATATTTTTCAAGCCATTCTCTTATCCCATCTCTTAGAACTGGAGTACTGCTGTGTTTACCTTTCCCATGTATTATTCTTATCTTATCATAATATTCAATTTTTTCAAGTATAAAAGATTTGACTTTTATTATTGCCTGACTTAGTGTTAGACCATGAAGATCTATTTCAGGAATATCAATTTTTATTTTTTTATTATTTTCTTCAGATTTATCTTCGTTTTTTTCTTCTAAGTAGTCTTTAATTTTATTTTGATTGTTTTTTAACCACTCTTCTAACTCATTCATTTTTTTTGTTATTATCCTCTTTTACTTCCAATATTATTTTTGTAAAGACTTTTGGTATAGGTTTTTCTCTTGTTAAACTTAATCCTTCAATACCAGATTCCCACTTTTTACCATTAAAATAATCAAAAAATATTGAAAAAACTGTTGTTTTACCGTAGGGGGTGGTTACTATTATTTTGTTTAACTCTTTTATATTTTGTTTATATTCAAAACTTATGTTATTATTGTCAATTATTTTGTAATAGACAGGATAAAATAGATAGCTTGCTTTTTCTTTATCGTATAAAACTCCTTTCCATTCAAGTATTTCTATCTCTTTTATTGAGTTTAAGCTTATGTCCTTGTAGAAAGTAAATCCTTCTTTTAAAGTTTTTATTTTTAAAGTAAACTCTTTTATATACGCGTTTCCTCTAATTTTAAAGGCAGTGCCATATATATCGATTATCACAGGTTTTAAATTACTTTCGTCTTGAATTTCTGGGGACTTTAATTCTGGTTCTTTTGGCAATTTTATAGAATATAGATAATAGATTGGTAAAATAATAAGTAGCAGTATTAAATTTTTTTTCATCCTAAGGGTTAGCTTCTAATGCCTTTATAAGGGGATCTGTTAAATCAAGGTCAGGGTCTGCTATAAGTACATATTTACTATCTATTACGAGATTATAACCTTGTTCCTGGGCAATTTTTTTAAGGGTTTCAAGAATCTTTTCATATAATGGCTTTAACATAGATGTTTCTTTATTTTTAAGGTCTGCATTAGCGTTTTTAGTGAATATTTCAAGTTCCTGTCTTTTTGTTTCTATTGTTGTAAGGTAATCTCTAAGCTGTGTTTCATTGAGGTCTTTTGACTTTGTTTCTAATTCTTTTTCAATTTTTTTTATTTCATCTTCCATATTTTTTTTCTTTGATTCATAAGAATCTTTTAAACTCTGAAGGTACTGAATTGCCTGTTTACCTTTTGAATAGTTGTTCATTACTTTTTGTATATCTACATATCCTATCTGTATTATTTTTGGTTCTTTTGCTGATATTGAAAAAATAGGCAATATGATAACTGATAATAATATTACAACCTTTTTCATTTACTCCTCTCCTTCTTTTGTAGAATTTATTTCTTCATCTATTATTCTATTAAAGTCTGGATATTTATCCATAAATAAAATTATATCTTGATCATTTTGAATAATAAATCCAAATCCCCATTTAATTTTTGTTGTTGTTATAAATTTAATCATTTTTTTCTTAAGTTCTATGAATGCAGGGTTTTTCTCTACTAATTTCTTAAACTTTTCTTCGTCCTGTTCTATTTTATATATCCTTTGTTTATAATGTATTATTGTTGATTCAAATAATATTTTCTGCGATAGATTAGTTTTTCCTAAGCTCTCTTTTTCTAAATATATTATTGAAGTATTAAGAGAGTTTTTTAATAAGATTTTAATGTCAAGTTCTTTGTAAAGACTTTGCTTTAAGTCTGATAATTCTTTAAAACTGTTTGATAGTTTTTCAAGATTAAGTATTCCTGGTTTTAGTATTATTTTAGCATAAGATAGATTTACAATTAATATAATAAAAAAGGAAGCAAAAATTTTTTTCATAGCTAACCTCTTTTTTAAAAGAATCCTGAAATTGATAATAAGAAGTTAAGCCCTTCTTTGCTTCTTAAAGAACCATTTTCCCATTCTCTCCTCTCAGCAAAATATAGTCTTATTGGGAACATTGGTATCTCTATTTTAAGACCGAATCCATCACTATATTTATATTTTTTTAAGTCTGTAGGTAATGTTAAAGGGTCTTTACTAACATTCCCTGCATCAAAGAAAAATGCCCACCATAATAATCTTTCAGTACCTGGGATTGGAATTCTTATTTCGCTTCCAAAACTCACTTTGCCAAAACCTTTAAGATTATCTTCATATACATAATCACCCCATCCTCTTAATTCTCTTATACCATCAAAACTTAATTTATTTTCACTGTATATTTGAGGGTCTTTTTTTCCTGGTAATGGTGCTATTGTTTCTATTCCCAATCTGTTTGCCCATACAATATTGAATCTTGCACTTTTAATTTTATATAGAGTAACATATCCTGCAATGTCAAGTGAAAGGTCTGTGTATTTATTATATCCACCCTGTAATCCATAAAAACTTACACTTGGTGAAAATATAAAACCTTTTGTTGGGATAAGTGGCTCATCAGTAGAATCATAACCTACTGAAAAACTTGTTTTTGTTACTATTGAATAATTACCTTTTTCTATATCTGTTTTTAATCTATATTCTGAACTCTCATAAAGGTTATTAACTGTTATGTTTTTTGGATTATAATATTTACCAAAAGAGATAGATTGTCCTAAGCCTATCCCCCAATATTCTGAGATTGAATATCCTAGACCTAAGGAAAAACCAACTGTTTTTTTATCTATATATCTTTCTGTTGAAAGGTCGTCATTAGTGTTTGGCCATTCAGGGCTTGATATAAGCCCAATGTAACTTGGATCCCCTATACCATTTGAAGTTGTGAAGCTCCCGTCTCTATCCTGGTCATAGTAATAATAGTAATCGTTATTGTTTTCCTGAACAAAGTAATAGTTATTATCATCTTTCAAGATTATTTTATCTGCATAACCATCATGGTTTCTGTCATACTTTGGCACAAAAAATAATCTATTCCATGAATATGATATTGAAAACTTATAACTTACAGGAATATATCCTATCCAGCCTGAACCAAAACTTGTTGTTATTGATCTACCATTTTGCCCCAATTCTCCTCTTAAAGATATATTGTAACCCATTCCAAAGAGATTCATTTCTGATATTTGAGCAAAACCAGATAATCCGCTTAAGGTACTATAACCACCACCTATTGTAAAAAGACCTGTCTTTGCCTCTTCTATTTTCCAGATTATATCTATTAAACCTTCTTCAGAACCTATTCTTGGTTCAAACTCTACATTCTTAAAGTACTGTGTCCTCATAAGTCTTTCTTGTGATCTTCTTATTGCTGAAAAATTATAAACTTCCCCCTCTTTTATTCTTATTTCTCTGTCTATAACAAAACTTTTAGTCTTTGTATTCCCAATTATATACATATTTTCTATGTGAACTTTATCCCCTTCATATATGTCTATTGTATAAAATATTGTATCTTTTTTAGTGTCTTTATCTTCAATAGGAGTTAACTTACAATAGAAAAATCCATTTGTCTGATATTCTATATATGTGTTTCTTATGAAGTCTTCAAACTTGGAATAAGAAAAAATATCACCCCTCTCCAGTGTAAGATTTTCTTTGATCTCTTTTGTTGTAAGTCTTTTGTTTCCTTTTATATCGATTCCAGCAAATAGATATGTATTACCTTCATTCACATTGAAGTTTATATAATATCCTGCTTCTTTATTTTTTTCTGTTAATATTATTTTCTTTTCTATCTTTGTTTCTCTTATTGTCCCAGGTATTGTTTCATCTATTATTGTTTTAATATTTTTAAACATTTGTAAAGTATTTAAAATATTGTTTTTATCATTATTGTATTCTTTTTTATCATCTTCATCTACTTTAGTAGAGTTTTTATCAAAAAAATCAGATAAAAAGTTGTAGGCATCTTCAAATTTTTCTTCTTTAATGTAATTAAGAGTAGTATTTAAAATATCAGTTGGACTTTCGTTTAAATAACTTTTTATTAGATCTTTAACATTTTTTACTAATGTTTCATAACTTAAATATATTTTTAAGTCTATTTTATCCACCTTAAAATCAATATATCCATATTTGTTTGCTTCTGTGATAATTTTTTCAAGGTCTTTTTCAAGGTCTTCTCTTGTTAAATTGTATGTTTTAAGGTTTAAAACCCATGGTTCTTTTATAAAGTCAAGTGAATTTTTTAAAATATCAGTTTTTATAAAAATATTATTACTAAAATCAACCTTTTTTATTATTAGGGGTTGGCCTTCTATTATATTAACATATAATTTTATAGTATTTTTTTCTTTATTTTCATCTTCAACAGAAAAAATAACTTTTGTTCCAAGATATCCTTTTTTAATATACTCCTCTTTTATCCTCTTTGCATCTTTATCTAATGAGTATTTGTTATAGAAATAATTTTCCCTATTTTCAATCATATCTTTTATTTTATCTGACTTAAACTCATTGTTCCCTTCTATTATTATTTCTTTTATAAAAGGTTTTTCTGTAAAAGTATATATAAGATTTATTGTATTATCTGGATTTATCTCTATTTCTAATGAGATATCATCAAAAAAGCCTAATTCAAATAGGCTATTTATATCATTTTCTGCAACTTCAGTTCTGAATGTTGCTCCTTCTGTAAGAAAGAGAGCCATCCTTATTTTTTTTTCTTCTGAGTTTATTATATTTTTAAAAATAACTTTTGTTATTTTTTTATTATTATAATCCTCTAATGAAAATGTTATGTTAAAAAAGATAAATACCAGAAAACAAGTTATAAAAAATATATTTTTTAATTTTATCATTAAAATATCCTTTATTTAGATTTTAGCATATAAAATATAATTATATTATATTTTTATTTATTAAATTAATTTGATTTAGACTTATTTATAATTTAAAGGAGCTTTAATGGTTAAAAAGATAGAAATAATGGACACAACTTTAAGAGATGGAGAACAGATGGCTAATGTATCCTATACTGAAGGAGAAAAAATAAATATTGTAAATATCCTGCTTAATTTTTTAAAAGTTGATAGAATTGAACTTACTAGTGCTAGGGTTGCTGACTCTGAGTTCCAATTGATAAGAAAAATAGTTGAAAAGTTTGGGCAAAGAGATGAATTTGAAATACTTGGTTTTGTTGATATGGGAAAGTCTATTGATTGGATATATAATACTGGTGTTAGAGTTATAAACCTTCTTACTAAAGGTTCTCTGAAACATTTGTCAGTTCAGCTAAAAAAAACACCAGAAGAGCATCTTTCTGATATACTTAAAGAGATAGATTATGCTATGAAAAAAGGGATGAAAGTAAATGTATATCTTGAAGATTGGTCAAATGGTATGATTCATTCAAAGGATTATGTATTTTTTCTTATAGAGAATTTGAAGGACAGAGTTAATAGAATAATGCTTCCTGATACATTAGGTGTGTTGGTCCCTGAAAATGTATTTGATTTTATCAAAGAACTTAAAGATATTTTTCCTGATACAAATTTTGATTTTCATCCTCATAATGATTATGGACTTGGGACTGCCAATTGTCTTGCTGCTATAAGGGCAGGGGTTGATGGACTTCATGTTACTGTTAATGGGATGGGAGAAAGAGCAGGGAATGCTCCACTTGAAGAGGTTGTTGTAGCTATAAAGGATTTTTATTCAGATAGATTCTATACTACAATTGATGAGAAATATTTATATAAGACCTCAAAAACAGTTCAGCTTTATTCTACAGTTAGGATGGCTGCAAATAAACCAATAGTGGGGGATAATGTTTTTACTCAAACAGCTGGTGTACATGCTGATGGTGATAAGAAAGGGAATTTATATGAAAATAAACTTAATCCAGCAAGATTTGGGAGAGAAAGGGAGTATGCACTTGGTAAATTATCAGGAAAAGCTAATCTTGAGCATAATTTAAAAAAATTGGGAATATATTTAAATGAGGAAGAAAAAGCTAAAGTTTTGCAAAAAATAGTTGAATTTAGTGCCTTAAAACATGTTATAACTTTGGAGGATCTTCCGTATATAATTGATGATATTCTTGAAAGTAAAGAGATAAAAAATATATTTAGTGTTGTATCTTATGTTATAACATCTTCTCATGAACTTAAACCTATTGCCTCTATAATGGTAAAATATAAAGATACTACATGTGAATCTATATCAATGGGGGATGGGGGGTTCGATGCTTTTTTTAAGGCACTAAAGATTGCAGCTAAGACACTTGGGTTTACAGTCCCTAATTTGGTTGATTATTATGTTAATATCCCACCTGGGGGGAGTAGTGAAGCCCTGGTTCAGACAACTATATCCTGGGAGTTTGAAGGTAAGGAATATAAAACAAAGGGTGTACATTCAGACCAGTTAATGGCTGCTATAAAAGCTACTGAAAAAGCTATTAATATTATTGAACTTAAAAAAGAGAGTGTTTTAGAGTAAAAGTATGAAACTTTCAACAAGATCAAGATATGGGATTAGAATACTGCTTGAAATCGCAAGAAATTATGGGGAAAAAGTAACCAGTGTAAAAGAAATATCTTTATCACAGAATTTGCCTAGAAAATATGTTGAACAGATTATAATCAAATTAAAAAAAAATGGTATTATAAATGGTGAGAGAGGTATAAAAGGAGGCTATGTGCTTAAAGATCCCCCTTCTGAAATAAGGCTTGATAAAATTATATCTATCCTTGAAAATGATATTAAACTTGTAGACTGTAAAGGATGCAGTGCTTTTAGTAAATGTAATACAAGAAAAGTATGGGAAGGGGCTGAAAAAAGACTTAGGGATTATTTTTCAGGTATTAGACTTAGTGACATTTTGTGATTTTTATAAAATTTTTATCACAAAAATTTTTTAGTTTTTAAAGGAGGCCTACTATGAAAATAGGCAACTATGAGATCTTAGAAAAGATAAATGAAGGTGGTATGGGTATTGTATATAAAGGAGTTGATATAAATAATGAATCTGTTGTTGCTATAAAAACTATTAAAGACTCAATAAATAAAGATGATCAATCATATATAAGGTTTAAAAAAGAAGCTGAAACATTATCAAAACTAAATCATCCTAACATAATCAAGTTTTTAGACTTTATAGAGGAAAATAATAAAGTTTATATAATTACAGAATATATAGAAGGCAAAAGTTTGAAGGATATTATAGGTAATGGTTTTTCAATAGATGATAAGGTAAGGTTTATTTTGGGTATAGCCGAAGCATTGGATTATGTCCATTCTATGGATATTATACATAGAGATATAAAACCAAGTAATATAATGGTTACAAAAGATAATACTATTAAAGTTTTAGACTTTGGTGTTGCTAATCTTTTTAATTTTCAGAGAGCTTTTTCAAGTAGAGAGGTTGTTGGTAGTTTTGCTTATATGTCTCCTGAACAGTCAGGTATTCTTACAAGGAATATAGATCATAGGTCTGATTTATATTCTCTTGGTATATTGTTTTATCAAATAATAACTGGTAAATTACCTTATGAAGCTGATGATGTTGGTGCACTTTTACACCAGCATATAGCTAAAAAGCCTGAAGAACCAATAAAGATTGTACATAGTCTTTCACCTATAATAAACAAAATAATATTAAAGTTGATAAATAAGGACCCAGATGATAGGTACCAGAGTGCTTATGGCCTTATAGAAGACTTAAAAGTTTATTTATCTTTAAATGATGAACAAAAACATACCTTTTATCTTGAATTAGGTAAAAAAGATAGGATCAAAAATCTTAATTTCAAAACATCTCTTATTGGTAGAAAAAAAGAAATTGACATACTTTTGAATCATCTTAATAGTACAATACTTGGTAAAGGATTTGTTTCATATATAATTGGTCAATCGGGGGATGGTAAGACAAGATTATTGCTTGAATTACAAAAATATACTGGTTCAAAGAATGCTTTTTTTACATATGTAAAAAACAATGAAAATAATTCAACTTATCCATACTATCCTTTTATAGAGGCTGTAAAAAAATTAAAAGAATCTATTTTAAGATTAGATTTAAAAACAAAAGATAACTTACTTAAAAATATAAAAGATAAAATTGGGGATGAAGGTATTATATTATCGAAAATTATACCTGAGTTATCTGATATTTTTGGTAAATACAATGAGGGAATAATATCAAATAAAAATGAAAAAGACCTGTTCTTTGAAAAATTAAAAGACTTTTTTTTAACTATTTCATCCCCTCAAAATCCTTTGGTTATTGTTTTTGATGATGTACATTTCTGGGATCATGGAAGTATTGAGTTTTTTGATTATTTTAAGTCTTACGTAAAAAAACATAGCATTTATATAATAATATCTATAAAAGAAGAATCTAGTTTAAGAGTAAAAGAGTTGTATGATATAATAAAAAAAGAGGCTGAGAATGGCAATGCTGATATAATTAAAATAGCAGGACTTAGTCTTGATGATACAGAAGCTATAATAAAAGAGATATTTGGTATTATTTATAATGGTATTTCTGAACTTTCATCAAGAATACATGATGCGACACAGGGCAATCCTTATCTTGTAATAGAAAACCTAAAAACAGTTGTTGAAGAGGGGATAATAAGCCAGAAGAGAGATGGATGGGTTGTTAATCTTAATAAACTTACTGATTTTAGGTTTTCATCATCTATAATAGATAGAATAGTAGATAGAGTAAATAGGCTTACCCCACAAACAAGAGAGGTTTTAAGTTATGCATCTATTTTTGGCAAAGAGTTTAGTTTTGAACTTTTGTATAAACTTATTTTGAAAAAAATTTTCAGGATGAAGAGAGAAGAATTGCTTGAACTATTGCTTGAAGCTAAAAAAGAAGGGCTTATAGGGGAAACAATAACCAGTAAGGGTGAAGGAATATACTCTTTTATTCATGATAAAGTTCTTGAGACTTTACAGACACAGATACCTTCCTATCTACTTAGGGAATTGCATGGTCTTGCTGCTGATATAATTGAAACTGAATATACCCAGGGTGATAAAGTCTATAAACTTGCTTATCATTATCTTATGGCTGATAAAAGAAATAAAGCATATTATTACAATAAAGAGGCGGGTAAAAAAGCAAATGATTCATATTCTTTCAAACTTGCAATAAAGTTTTTTAAAACTGCTCTTGATATATTAAAGAAGTTTGCAAAAGATACTGAAAAGGCATTAATATCAAGGCTTACTCTTGTGCTTGAAATAGCAGAGATAAATCTTCAAATATCTGGCTTTGATGATAATATAGAAGTTCTTAAGGAACATATAGATATTGCAAAAAAGATTAATAACCAAACTTATCTTGTTAAAATAATGTTTTTTTTGGGGAAAAGTTATCACCTTAAAGGTAATTTGCCTGAAGCTTTAAAGTATTACTACGAATTAATACCACTTGCTGAAAAACTTGAAATGAATGACTTTCTTGCTATCCCTTATTGTGCTATAGGTCGTGTTGAAGCATCTAATGGGAATTTTAAAGAGGGGATAGAATATATTACTAAAGGCTTAGAACTGATAGACCAACTTGATGTTAAATCAGATGTTAATTTCCTTGAAAAAGTATATTCTTATGGTGTTTTGGGCCATGCACTTGGGTATATAGGGAGAAAAAAAGATGCTTTAAAATGTATAAAAAATCTGGAAGAACTGATAGAAAGCAAGAAAGATATTCCAATTTTTCAATTATATTATTCTTTCTATTATTCTTCAGTTAATGCATTGGTTGGTGACCCTGAGAAAGCTATAAAAGAGTTTACACATACTATAGACCTGGCAAGGGATCTTAAGAATGTTATTATTGAGATATATTCATTTTTTTTCCTCGGGCTTGCTTATTATGCTAAAAGTGATATTGAGGAGGCAATAAGAAATCTTACAAAGTCTTTAGAATATGCAAAAGAGAAAAATATAAGCCTTGGTATTACAATAGTCTATTATTTTCTTGCTGAGTTTTATGCAAGACTTGGTAATAAAAAAATGGCAATTGAATTATTAGATAAAGGAAAAGAGTTTGCAAAACCTATTAATCAAGACTATATATGTCAATGGGAAAACAGAATTTTAGCAACTATTAACCTCTTTTCTTCAACCCCAAATTTACCAGAATCTTTAAAACTCATTGAAAATTCTATAAAAAAGACTATCGATAATGATTATTTTAGGTTTTTTTATGGTAAAAATCTTATGATTAAGTCATTAATACTCTTTAAAATGGAGAAAAAAGAAGCAGATGAATTATTTAATGAAGCTCTAAAAATATTTGAAGATTTAGAGCTTGTAAATCCAATAAGAGATGCTAAGTTGCTAAAAGAGAGGGTAATTGGGCAGGCTCATCCATTGGAGCAGAAAGTTACAGATACATCAGTTACATTTACAACAAGCCACACTCAAACAGAGTTTTATTATCAGAGACAATTAAAATATTTACTTAAGCTTTCTGAGCAACTTGCAAAGATCCATGATATGAATGAACTTATAAATAAAATACTTGACCTTGCTATGGAGGTTGGCGGTGCTGAAAGAGGCATACTTTTATTATACGAGGACCTTGACTTTACAAAACCTCTTAAAATTGCTTCTTTAAGGTCAACAGATAATGATGAGGAAATAGTATATTCAACTTATGTTGTGCAGACAACACTGGAAACTGGCAAGGGGCAGATAGTAATGGATGCTGAAGAGGAATTAGCTGATGATTCGACAGTTATAAACTATAAAATGAAGTCTATAATGACAGCACCTTTAATTGTCTCAGGTAAAATTTTAGGTGTTATTTATCTTGATAATAGGCAGGTTAAAGGGCTTTTTAATGAAGAGGTTTTTGAATTATTTAAAGCTTTTGCAATAGAGGCTGCAATATCGATAGAGAATGCAAAATTGTATCAAGAAGTGCAGGAGAAAGCAAGGATTGCAAAAGAGATGGAGATAGCAAAAGATATTCAAGTATCTCTGTTACCTGATATTAAGGATAATGAGTTTTATGAGATATCTAGTTTTATGAGAACAGCTACTGAGGTTGGGGGGGACTATTTTGATATATTTATGGATGATAAACCTTATTTTGGTGTATTTGGAGATGTGTCAGGACATGGTTTGAAGTCAGGGCTTGTTATGATGATGGCTGAAGTTGCTTTTAATGCACTTACTAAAAATAGAGACTTCAGAGAAAAGGATATAAAAGAAATATATCAATCTATAAACTACACTTTATATAAGAATATGCAGACAAGATTGTCAAAAAAGAGCAATATAGGTTCTAACTATAATCATATGTATATGACAATGAGACTTTTTAAGTTTGATGAACATGGTAATTTCCAGATGTTTGGTAATGACCATGCTGAACCTTTTATATGCAGATCTGATACCGGGAATATAGAGCCTATCCCATCTTCTGGCTTTTTAATAGGTATACTTGAAGATGCAGTAAGAGGTGCTGAAATAAGAAGTTTTTCACTTAATAAAGGGGATCTGTTAGTTTTGTATTCTGATGGTATTACAGAGGCTAAAAGAGAGAAAAAAAATGGTGATAAATTAACAAAAAGAAATATGTTTGGAGAAGAAAGATTATTTAAAATAGTATCTGATAACAGGAATAAAAGTTGTAAAGAGATTATACAATCTGTTATTTCAAGTGTTGATGAATGGATGGCAGAACAGGAAGATGATATTACTATTCTTATTATAAAAAAGAAGTGAGGATAATTTGAAAGTTGGTATAATTGGTGGCAAAGGTCTTATGGGCAAGATTTTTGCCGATTTTTTTAGAAGAAATGGGATTGATACAGTAATAAGTGATAAAAATACAGAAATTAGTTCTATAGATGTAGCTAAAAGTTCAGATATTATTTTAATATCTGTTCCCATCAATGTAACTCCGCTTGTGATAAAAGAGGTAGCACCTTTTGTTAATGAAAACTCTCTTTTATGTGATCTTACTTCTATTAAAAGAGAACCTTTGTCTCTTATGCTTAAATATTCTAAATCATCTGTAGTTGGGCTTCATCCTCTTTTTGGTCCTGGCATAAAAAGTTTAAAAAACCAGGTTATTGTAATGTGCAAAGGCAGGGGAGATTACTGGTATAACTTTCTTAAAGAGATGTTTGAAAAGGAAGGGGCTAAAGTAAAAGAGTCATCGGCAGAAGAACATGATAAAATGATGGCAGTTATACAGGGGCTTACTCATTTTACTTTTATCACAATTACTCATGTTCTTAAAGACCTTGGTATTGATATAAAAGAGAGTCTTGAGTATAGTAGCCCTATATACAGGCTAAGGATAGATATGATAAGCAGGATTCTTAATCAAAATCCTTCTCTTTATGCTGACATATCAATACTTAATAAAGAAACTATAAGAGTTATAAAAAATTATATAAAAAATGTTAAAAAACTTTATAAGATTATAAAGTCAGAAGAAAGAAGTAGTTTTATTAATTATTTTATTGAAGCGAGTAATTACCTTGGAGATATAAAAGAAAGAGCTGAGGAGAGAACAAATAAGATACTGAATATTGTTTCTAATCTTGAAGATTTCTAGTTGTTTTGATTAAAATTTTTAATTTTTAAATTTTTTATGCCAATTACTGTTATTTTTATCTATCTATGAGGTTTTTATGGAAAATAAAACATTTTATCCAACTATTTTTAAAATAATAATCTTATTTTTATTTATTGATTTTTTTGGGGTTATATTAGGAGCAAAAAATTATTTCTCAAAATTTAATTATGTACTTGGGGATGGAAGTTTTAGGTATGAAGGGACCACACATGATAAAAGGTATTTAATAAAATTATATGAATATGCTGTCTATATATTTTTTATTCATGGTGAAAAGAAAATATATCTTAGTATGTTCAAAACAGATATTAGAATAGATGATATTTTCTATAATAATCATAATATTTTTGTAAATGTTGATAATAGAATTATAAAATATGATATAAAAAGTGATTCTTTTAAAGAAGAAGATGATTCTAATAAAAAAAAGCTTATTCTGATTAATAATATAAGGGAAGCCAATGAATATTATAGGATGGCTGTTACTAATAAGGGTATTAAAATAGGTAATAATGTTGTATTCTTGTATGAAGAACCATTATCATATGTATATTTTATAGACAAGAAAATAGAGATAAGTGACAATAATATATTATCTGAAGAATTAGAAAGGACAAAATCAGAAATTTTAAAAAAGTTATTTAGTGATTTAAAAATCGAAGAACTTGTATATGATAAGAGGTATATAAAAACAGAAAATGGTTTTATTGTATTTTATCCTGATATAGATATTTTTTTTAAATACTATAACGATTTTAAATATATGACTTATGATGAAAATTCTTTGGACTTTTTAGTAAGTTTGTATCCTGAAGACTTAGTTTTTATCAAATCATTTATTAGAATTAAGGTTCAAAATAAAAAAAGAGAAGAACTTGAAAAATTTTTAAAAAAGTATAATGAAAAACTGGTTAAAGATAATGAAATCAATACTATTTTAGCAGATTTTTATTATTCAGAAGGTGATTATAACAGAGCAAAAGGTTATATTAAAAATGTTAAAACAGCCTATTCATATTTTATTTTAGGCAATATAAATTTTATTGAAAATAATTTAAGAGAAGCAGAAATAAATTATAAAAAGTCTATAAGTCTTGATAAAAACTTTTATAAGGCTTATAACAATCTTGCAAGTCTGTATATAAATCAGAAAAAATATTTACTAGCTGAAACATTGCTTATTGATGGCATTAAAAACAATATAAATTCTCCATCTTTATATTATAATTTAGGCATTGTTTACGAAAAGATTAATAAAATACCACTTTCATATGTTTTATATGAAAAAGCATATTCACTTATTAAAATGGGTGAGGATGCAGTTAATAAGAAAGAGATTATAAATAGTTTGTATTTTACCTATATAAAACTGAATAATCTTGATAAAGCTGAAGAGTTGATAAAAGATGTGATAAACCAAGATCCAGCAGAACCAACTTCTTATTATAATTTAGGATATGTTTATGAACTTAAGAAGGATATTAAGAAGGCAATATTCTATTATAATCTTTTTTTGGAAGTTAATAAAAATCAAGTGAGTTCAGACCTTGTGAAAAGAGTTGAATTAAATATTAAAAAACTCTTAAAGGATTTTAATAAATAGTTATTTTTTACTATTTATTCTTTTTTGATTCCAACATCTTTTTTATATTGGCTGACGTATAATCTTCTACTATTTTCTTTATTATCTTCATAGACTTTTCAGGAATATGAGTAAAGTTTACTCCCACTCTTGTTCCCCTTGATACTGTTATTCTCCCTTTACAGTATATTTTCCCATAGCCTTGTACTTCGAATCTTACATCTATTGTTGTTCCCTCACTCATTATATGATTTACTTTTATACCAATACCCCCAAAAGAGATATCAACTATTTCACATTTTTCAACAGTTCCTTCATAAAAATATTCACCTATTACGTTATGTAAAGGTACTCTAAAGCTTTCTCTTTCGTTTTCTTTAGCCATTATAAATTACCTTTGTTTTGCTTTCTTTAATATTTCTAATTTTTTTAACTGTGCATTTACAATCTTTGCAAGTTCATCAATATCATTACATATTATTCTACTTTCTTCTATTTTAAATAATCGTGTATCAGATAGAGCTTCATTAACAAATAATTTACCTTCTCCGTAAGGAAGACCAAGCATGTTTATAAGTTCTTTTACACCAAACTCAAATATAAACTTTTCTCCTCTTTTTATCGGTACTTTTTCTTTTAAAACAATTGTAAGAAGAGTATCTAATGTTCTTACGACTGGATCTGCTATTAATATATTTTTAATTTGCCTGTATATTGACCATATCCTATCTGATAATATTGTAATAAGTCTTGTTGCCAGTTTAGGTTGTTCAACAACCATATTTGAAAAGTTTTCTTTGTTTACTGCCAAAGTTACAACTTCTCCGCCATAAGCTATTGCAGATGCACTTCTTGGTTTATTTTCCAGTATTGACATCTCGCCAAATATATCCCCATTTTTTAATACAGCAAGTAATACTTCACGCCCCCCAAGTATTTTTGTAATTTTTACTTTCCCTTGTTGTATTATATGTAATTCATTACCTGGTTCGTGTTCGCAGAATATAAATGTATCTGGCTTATATTTTCTATTAAAGCCTGTAATGTTTTGTGTAGGATTAAAAGCACTTGATTTTAAACCTTCATATCTTTCTAATTTTTGTTTTGCTTCATTAATCTTGTCTCCATTGGGTACAAGATCAATATATCTTTGATATGCGTATAATGCAAGACTCATAGCTCCATTATTGAAATAATACTCAGCAAGTTCGAATAATTTTGACACATCTGATTCTTCATCTCCCTGTTTTCGAGCTGAAAGTTGGGTTAGAAGGTGGTCAAAAAATCTTAATTTTTTAGAGAAATACCTTATTATCTTCATTGCAAGGGGAGCACTCTGCTTTATAAGATAATCAAATTGATTACTTGGTACTTCAAGTAAATTGACATTTGTCATTGCTATTGCTGTTTCTGTTGCGGGTTGGCCACTCATAGCAGATATTACACCAAAAAAATCCCCTGGTTTTAGTAACTCACCATTAGAGTTTGTTATTTTATCAACAGATCTTGTTACCTTTACTTCCCCATCTTTTATTATATAAAACGATGAGTTTGTTTCATTACCTTCTATAAGTATATATGAATTATCTTTGAAATGTGCAATTCTTAATTGTGGCTGCATGAATTTTCCTAAAAGTCCTTTATATAAAATACTAATAAAATTTTATTTTAAAATTTTTAAATAAATAAAATATTAACTAATTAATTTTAAAAATCTTAAACACTCTAAAAAACTTAAATTATCAGCAAATCCTTTGCCAGCTATATCAAAACCTGTGCCATGACCAACTGATATTCTAAAAAATGGTAGACCAAGTGTTATATTTACAACCCGGTTGCTTATCATTTTTAATGGTGTAAGTCCCTGATCATGATACATTGCTACAAAGTATTTTACTTCTCCACTAAAACCTTTCTTAAATATACTATCGGCAGGAAATGGACCTTCTACATTAATATTTTTATTTTTGAGTTCATCTATTACAGGTTTTATTATTTCAATATCTTCTCTTCCTATTGCTCCATCCTCACCTGAATGAGGATTTAAACCACATACATATATTTTATCTTCAGGGTCTATTTTGTTCTTGAATTCATTAAGGTGTATTATTGTTTTTTTTACAGACTCTTTATTTATTAATAATGGGACTTTTGATAATGGTTCATGTATTGTTACTAATGCTACTGAAAAGACTGGATTTGCAAGTAACATTGTATATTCTTTTATATTAAAGTTTTCTGCTAAATAATCTGTATGCCCTCTAAATTCTTTATATCCTGCCATCACTATTGATTTTTTACTTACAGGCCCAGTTATAAGATTTATATTAACATCATTTTTTATTATCCGAATTGCTTGATTTATTGATTCTATGGCTATATGCCCATTTTTTTCTGAGTTTTTACCTATTTCAGGTATAAAGTTATCTTCACCTATGTTTATAAAATCTAGTCCCTCCATATTTAGAGTCAGGTTAAATATTTTTGCATAATACCTTAAAGTAGATATATTTCCTATTATAGTTACATTCTTATTTTTTAAATATTCTATTGACTTTAAAAATATTTCATATCCGATACCACCTGGGTCTCCTAGAGTAATCAGTGTTTTATTCATTTTCGTTTACTGTTCCTTCTTGTGTTATATTACATATTCCTTTTAGTATTACTCCTTTTTGCGTAATAAGTTCAGGTGTAGTTATATCACCAAATATTTTAGCCCCTGGTAGTAAAACGACTCTACCACTGGAAAATATATTTCCTTTAACAGAACCCTCTATAAATATTGCTCCACCTCTTATGTTTGATTCTATCATTGCAGTATTAGCAATGTATATCTGATCTGCATATATAAGATCTCCTTTAAAACTACCTTCTATTAATAATATCCCTTTGGCTTTGAATACACCTTCGAAACTAGAGTCTACTCCGATCCTTGTATTAGCTTCTTTTGGTAAAGTCATTAATAACTCCTTTTAATATTTTAGATTAAAAATAAACTTTTTTTTCTATTTCTCCCTAATATTTTTCTATACCAATTTCTAAATTCGTTAAAAAAAATTAATACTTCATCTTTTTTATAATCTGGGAAAGTCCATGGGAATGTTTTATACCCTTCTTTTGACTTATAGTAAAGTGTAATTTCACCAAATATGTTATCCCCTAAATATATTCTATGAAAAAAATCTTTTGTTGAGAATAAAACTACTTTTGCTTCAGTAATATAACCAGGGTCAATATTTACTGTTCTCATGCTTTTTTGACTGAATTCTTGTTCTAATTCATTAGTCTCTATTTTTATCTTATGTAATCCCTGTAACTGCATTGTTCTCTCGAAACCAACTATTTTTTTGTAAAGAGGGCTCCCCATCTCTTTATCATAATATTTTGTTACTTCTGAAAAATTGTATAATTCAGATTCAAGAACAACATTACCATAATTTTTTATTATTTTTTGTAAAACTTTATGATAAAATTCTAAGTTTTTAAAAGTAAAAGCACAAAATATTGCTACTTCTTCTGTTTTTTTTATTAAATACCCCAACAGTAAGCCCTGTTTTTATTAAAATTATTTTTGTATATTTAATTATCTTATTATTTTATTTAAAGTATAATTAAAATTTACACTTATATTAAAAATTTAGAAGAAAAATTTTTTAAGTCAGGTTGAATGATTGAAAATATAATTAATGAATCTATATTAGGTCTTGACTTTGGTTTAAAAAAGATAGGAATTGCTATAAAAAGGGGGAAAACTCTTTCTATAGAATGCCTGGGTAATTTTAAAAATAGTGGAGATGTAATAAAAAAAATAATTGAACTTGTAAAAAAAGAGGGTGTAAATAAAATAGTTATTGGCAGACCATTAGGGCTTGGTGGAATGGATACAAAAATAGGCAAGAATATAGATGACTTTATTAAAGGATTAAGTTCATCCATCCCAAAGGGTATTACTTTAATTACTGTGAATGAAAATGGTACAACAAAAGAGGCTATTTTTAGGCTTAACCAGGCAAGTTTAGATGTTAATAAAAAAAAGGATACATATTCTGCTGCTATAATAATTGAGAGGTATATAAGAGATAATGTCTGAGTCTAGCATTATAAAATTAATAAAGTCGAAGTTTTTTAATGAGTGGGAAACTATTTATGGAAATGATTCTGCTTTTTTATCGGAAAACGATATTGTAATTACTAAAGATGTACTTGTTGAAGGAACTCATTTTGAAAGTTATTATCCTATTGACTCAATAGCATATAAATCCCTTGCTGTAAATATAAGTGATATACTTTCAGATGGAGGAGAACCAGCTTATTTTTTACTGGGTATAGGATATCCAAAGAATTATGAGGAAAAGATAATTTCTCTTTTTGAAAATTATTATCATATATGTAACAAATATAATTTAAAGATAATAGGTGGGGACCTTGTTTATTCGCCAGTTTTCTTTATATCTGTTACATGTATAGGATATACTAAAAGTCCATGGTTGAGGAAAAATGCAGGAGATAAAGATATTCTTTATTTAACTGGGTCTATTGGTGGTTCTTATAAGGGTTTTAAAGAGATAAAAAATAATTATCTTGATCTTAACAATAGGTATGTTATTTCTCATTTGTACCCACCAATTAGGATTAAAGAGGTAGAATTTATAAAGGATAAGTATACTGTAAGTGCTGGGATAGATATAAGTGATGGTTTAATAAAAGATCTTGTTAAACTCGCCTTAGAGTCAAAAAAGGCTGTTTTTATTGAGTATGATTTAATACCTTTTTTTGATGGACTTTCAGATGAAGAAAAGTTTAGTTCTCTTTTCTGGGGTGAGGATTATGAAATATGTTTTTCTTCCAACCAGATTATTAAAGAAGATTTTATAAAACAAATAGGTTATATTGAAGATGGTAAACCTGGATTATACTTGAAAAAAGATCAAGAAATTATTATATATAGTAATATAGAAGAAATAGAGAAAAAGGAGTTTTCTCATTGGTAAAGATTTTATATACAAAGTGGGATAGAGACTTAAATTTATGGAAAAATAAACTAAGACATCTAAAATGGGTTTCTGAGTATAGAATAGATATTATAAAAAATAACTTTTCTTTAGAAGGTAAAGAGATATTGGATATAGGTAGTGGTCCTCAGTTTTTGTCTGATCTTCTAAGAGAAAAGGGTGCTAAGGTTACAACGCTTGATAAGTTTGCACCTGCTGATATATGTATGGATGTAAATGATGATTTTATTAATGTGATTAAAGATAAAAAATATGATATGATAATAATGGGGGCTGTGGTAAGATATATAAAAAATATTAAATGTTTTTTAGAAAAAGCTTCATTATGTCTTAAAGATGATGGATATATATTTATAGATGAGTTTGTTCATAATTTTTTTAATGATGTTTTTTTAGAGTTTATGGTTTCTATTGGTGCTATGGAACAATGGCCAAAAGAGAAGTTTGTTTCTATTGATAAATTGGAGAAAATTATAAGTAAAATAAAAGATTTTAAGATTGAGAAGATATATTCCTGCTGGCCACTTTTTTATCTTGAAGGGAAATGGTTTGAACCTGTTTGGTATACATTAATTTTAAAGAAAAATAAGAGGCTTTAATTAAATTTATTTTTTAAAAGACTTTTATTTATTTTTGATAAATTTACCAATAAAATTTTTATTGATTTCATAATCATTAAAGTCTGTTTCTAAAGTTATATCAATATTGTTATTTATTACAAAATTTAGTATTTTATCAAACTGAATATTACCACTTCCGAGTTGGGCATGCTGATCCCCTGAACCATCATTATCGTGGAGGTGGACATGCTCAATTCTTTTAGCCATAATTGAAAGCCATTTATCAATACTTTCTTTTGAAAAACAGTTTATGTGACCAATATCTAAACAGAAACTTATTTCTGTATCTTTAATTATTTTCTCAAAAAAATCTGTTTTTTCATAAGTATTTTCCAGGAGTGGTATAATAGAGTTTTTTTCTGCTATACTGATTATAATTCTAATTGATTCTAAAAGGTTTTTGTACTCTTTTTCTGTTATAAGGGTACTATTTTTGATTCCTGTATGAAATATTATTTTTTTTAGCATCAATTATTTTTTTTATTTCTATAGCACTTGCTATAATCTTAAGAGAATACTCTCTTATTCTACTATTTTCAGTTACTATGTTAAGATTATCGAATGGCGAATGTATTATCCCGACCTCTATATCTGATAATTTTGACTTAAGGTAATAAAGATCAAGACCTCTATCTATTGTTTCAATATCTTGGGCTTCAAATCCTAATTCTATTGGGATATTAATATTAATTTGGTTTTCAAATAAATTTTTTAATCTTAATTTTTGATATATGTTAAACATTTTTACTCTTCTTCCCTTACTATAACTATATCAACTCTTCTGTTATAAGCTCTTGCTTCAGGAGATATATTTGGTTCAACTGGTTGGAATTCTCCATAAGATATTGACTTAAACTTAGCGTAAACTTTGCCCTTATATATTCTTGTTGGTGGGACCCCACTTCCCCAAAAATATTTTATTACATTATTTGCTCTTGCAGCAGCCAGGTCAAGGTTTGTTGGATATTTTGTGTAGTAAGGCCTATCTGTACTTATTTGTCCTGAGTCTGCGAAACCTTCAACCTCTATTTTATTGTCAGTACCCAGATACTCTTTAATATCCATTATTACTTTTGATACTTTGTCAAGTAATGCTTTGGTTTCTGGTAAGAGTGTTGCATCACCAGGTTCAAAATATGCATCACCTACCAGAGAAATTACTATGCCACGCTCATCTTCTTTTATCTGGACCTTTTTTGCTTTTACTTCTGCTTCCAATATAGATTGAGCAAGTTTTAGTGCTTTATCCAGTTTTGATCCGCTCTGTTTTGAAGGAAGACTCATTACATTCATTCCCATATCTATTAATAAGCCCTTTGATAGTGTTGTTCCCCCTTGATAAACGCTGAAACTTCCCTTGAATGCTGATAATACAAGATTTAACTGTATCTCATTTATCTCTGAAATATTAAACATCAATACGAAGAAAGTTAATAATAAAGAGTTCATGTCACCAAAAGTTGTCATCCATGCTGGAGATCCTTTTTTAGGTTCAGGACATTTTTTTGCCATGTCAGATCCTTCCCTAATCTTCTGCTATAAATTTCGAACGCATTTCTGTTGGCAGGAAAGATATAAGTTTGTCTTTAAGTGTTCTTGTGTTTTCACCTCTTAATATTGTTAAGATCCCTTCAACCATCATTTCTCTTAATAACATTTCTCTCTTATGATAGATTTCAAGTTTTTTGTTTATAGGAATACAGATAAGGTTAGCTACTATAGCTCCATAAAGAGTTGTAATTAATGCTGTAGCCATACCACTACCTATTGCAGACTTATCTTCAAGGTTTGCAAGCATCATGATAAGACCTATAAGAGTTCCAATCATACCAAAAGATGGTGCCAGATACCCTAATACATCAAATACATCTTTTCCTAAGGCGTGTCTCTCTTCAAGTTTTTCCATATCTTTATCAAGAGTTGCTCTTAGGGTATCTTCTTCAGTGCCATCTATTGCCATTTGTAATCCTTTTTTTAAGAAAGGGTCGTTTATTTCAACAAGTTTATCTTCAAGTGATAATATCCCTTCTTTTCTTGACATTTCTGCAAAGCTTGAGAGAGTATGTATAGTGTCTTCATAATTTATCTCCATTTTTTTAAGACTTATACTGAAATACTTGCCTATATTTTTTAAAGTATCTAATGGGAAAGCAACTATTGTACCTGATAAAGCTCCACCTAATGTTATAAATACTGATGCTACGTCCCAGTAAAGTAATAAATCACCACCTGGTGCTACTATACCCATTACTATTAATACAAAACCCATTATTATACCACCTAGTGTAGTTATCTCCATAATTGCTCCTTATTTATAGTATTAATCTTCCTGTGAGTTTATTCCTAATTTTCTCCTATATTTAATAATTCTATCTATTAATTCTTGTGTGTTTTCTTTAACTATTATCATTTTACCGGTTATAAAGTTTATCCTTGTATCAGCTTCCTCTTCTATACTTTCTATAAGATGAGGGTTTATATAAATTGTTTTCCCATTTAGTTTTGTTGCTTCTATCATAAGGTTCTTATTTTAATCCTTAAAATTTTATATAATAAAAAATTTATAAAAAATTAAAATTCTAAATTAAAATTTTATCTTTTTAATCTTAAAACTTCTTCAAGCATAGTATCAGTTGTAGTTATTGTCCTTGAATTTGCTTGAAATCCTCTTTGTATAACTATCATATCTGTAAACTCTCTTGAAAGATCAACATTACTCATTTCAAGAGCACCTGCTACTATGAAACCTTTTCCAGCAACACCAGCAGGGCCTATGTTAGGCATTCCAGAGTTTACAGTTTCTATAAAGTTTGTTTCTCCTGATTTCTCAAGACCTTCTGCATTAACAAATGTGGCTAGTGCAAGTTGAGCAAGTTCTCGTCTTACACCGTTTGAATATGTACCAATTATTACTCCTTTATCATTTATCTGGAATGATTCTAGATATCCCATTGTATATCCATCCTGGTCCACTGCCTTTGTTGTTGTTTGACTTGCAAACTGTGTTATCCCATCAAAAGCACCAGCAGTCCCAAGGTCAAGTCTTACTGTTTGTTGTTGTCCTATAGGATTTCCTTGTGCATCTAAAGTTCCATCGTCCACATTAAAAATAACATTTATGTTTAATTGTCCTTCGTTTAGTATATCTCTGTTTGTTCCAGAACCATCTTCTACTGATATTATCGAGCCCCTGTTATCAAAGTTTATAAAAAACGTGTTATCTCCATCAGGAGTTGGATTTGTAACATCAACTCTTACACTCCCTTCAATAGCATCAGGGACTTTTGCAACAACTCTCCATCTATTTTCAGACACTTTATTAAACTCAAGAATAAGATTATGTGTATTACCTTTTGTATCGTATACTTTTATTGCTGTAGTATGTACTGTTCCATTTGATCTTTCAATGTCTGTAGGATTATTTGGATCTATAGGTATTGGAGTGTTTGAGTTAAGATTAGATTTGTATTTGACATATGTTGTTGCTTTTGCAGGCATTTTATCACCTACAGGTATTATTATATCTTCTGGTTGTTCTGAGGTGTTTATTAACATTGTTCCATCAGGTAGTTCTCTTGAGTTCCAACCCTGTAATTTAAAACCGTTGGAAGGATTAACAAGGTATTTGTCTTTATCTATACCAAAGTTTCCAGCTCTTGTATAAAATATTTTATCTCCATTCCTCTGTATAAAAAATCCTTCACCCATTATAGCAACATCTGTATTTTTACCTGTTGTTTGTATGGCACCTTGTGTCATTATCTTATCAATTGCTGCAATAGTCATACCAAGACCTACCTGCTTTGGGTTTACCCCACCTCTCTCTTCAGTTGGTCTTGATGCCCCACTCATCATTTGTGAGATAATATCTTTAAATACAACTCTGTCTTTTTTATATCCTATTGTATTTACATTAGATATATTATTACCTATAACATCCATGCTAACCTGATGGTTTATTAAACCCGATACTCCAGAGTAAAGTGATCTTACCATTTAAAACTCCTTTTAATTTTATTTTTAAAAATCCTTATTTTCTATTCAACTCTCATTATATTTTTCGGATTGATCCTATTTTTGTTAACTACAATATAAGCATCACCATTTTCAAACTCAACAGCTTCAACAGCAGAGGATTCAATTTTACCAGCATCGTTTATATATGTGATTTTTTTACCTAGCATATTATATACTGATGTATTATTGTATGTGGATACTAATTTCTCTATGTTTTGACTTACTTTTTCCATTTTTTCAAGGTTTGTTAATTGTGCCATCTGTGCTATAAAGTCTCTGTCTTTCATAGGATCAAGAGGGTTTTGGTGTTTTAATTCTGCTACTAAGAGTCTTAAAAAGGCATCTTTTTGAATTTCTTTATTGCTTGGCTGCCCCTTTAATATCTGTTTGTTTAAATAATCAACTTTCATCTGTGTTTCGAAAAGTTCTCTTTGATCCTGGTTAATATTTATTTCCATAAAACCTCCTATGCTTTTATATATATATTACTGTTTGGATAATAATTTTTATCAATATCCCATATGTGGGAATTTTCTATCTGGTTATTAAACTTTCTTAATTCTGCAGCTGTTTTATGAATTAAATATTCCTGGTATGTTTCTCTATTAGAATCCTGGTTTTGAGAATATACATCAAGATTGTCAAGATTAATACCTGAAGATGCAAGGGTTTGTTTAACTTTTTCTATTTCTGTCATAAGTATATTTTTTACGTTCTCGTTCTCGACTATTATTCGCCCATTTATCAAATTATCTTTCATATTTATTACTATTTTAATTTTTCCTAATGATTCTGGTTTAAGACTTATTGTAAGATGAGCTGAGTCTTTTGTAATAAAACCTCTTGAGTTTTCTCCTATCTGCTTCATTATTTTTTCAACAGTTTCCTTGTAATTTTTTGTTTCTATCCTATCTTCAGTTCTTATTTTTTCATTTTTTATGCTCTCTTTATCCAGATTGTTTTTTGGATTTCTTTCAAGTATTTCATTATCTTTGTTTTCTTTATTCAGTCTATTATCGTTTATTTTTTTATCAACTTTTTTATCTTTAACTATTATATTTTTTTTATCCTCATTTTTTTCTATTTTCAAATCTATTTTATTGTTTTCATCTTTTTTTATTTTGTTTTCAATCTTTTCGGGTTGATTAATTCTATTTATCATAGTTTTAAGGTTTAAACTAAACTCATTTTTATTATTATTGTTTTCCAAATTATTTTGAATTTTTTTTATTATCTCTTTAAGGTTTTTTAAGTTTTTATCTTCTTTGCTCTCAAGTTTGATGTTTTCTATTTTTTCAAGAATATTTTTTATTTCAGATATCTCTTTTTTAATATTTTCTATAACATTATTCAATAGTTTTGTGTTATTTATATCACTCTTTTCTATTTTTAGGATTAGACTTTTTATATTCTGTATATTTTTTTTGCCTGTTTCTATCAAATTATTATTGTTTTTTATTTCTTTACTAATGTTAATTGATTCAAACTCTCTTTTTATTAATTGTAGTAGATTTATTAAACCAGGTATATTAAAACCAGAATTGTTTTTCTTATTTTTATCTATAATATTGTTTTTTGTCTTATTGTTTTCTATTTTTTTTTGTTTTTCTTTAAGACCTAAACCTGTTATATTTATATTGTTTGTTTCTTTTCTTGTGTTTTTATGTTCTTCTTTTTGAATATACTCTTTTTCTTCCTTTATAATCTCTTTGTATTCTTGACTATTAGATTTTATATCTTTTTTACTATTCTCTTCTTTTTTTATTTTTTCAATAGTGTCTTTAAACATACTATTTTTTTCATCAGTTGATGATATATCTGTATTTTTTGTTTGAATAAATGGGAAAAAATCATTTTTTGCAACTTCCATGTTTAAAGAAAAAACTTCCATTTTGTTTCTCCGTTAGTTTCTTTATCATTTTATTTTTAGTATCGAATAGTTTATTTTTTTTTAAAGTAAAACACGCTTATTTATTAAATTTTTTCTTAATTATAATTTTCTTACTGGAGTTTTTATGAAATTGATAAAATTGTTTTTCCTATTTGTTTTTATCTTTCCTTATTACTTATACTCTTCAACTCAAGCATTGCTGAAACTAAGAATTTTTCCTCAAGACTATAAGGTTTTTATAAACAATAATGAAGCTAAAATAATTAAGTATGACAGTGAAGATAATATAAAATACATAAAACTGAATAATGGATATCATAAAATAAAGATAGTTAGTGATAACTATGTAGAAAAAGAGTTTTCTTTAGAAATTAACAAGGATATTTTTATTGAGGATAAGCTTGAAAAGAAGAATAGTACTTTAAAGTTAATTAATATTATTAGAACTGGGAAACAACCTAAGTCTGTAAGATTTACTCCTGATGGTAAGTTTATTCTTATACCTTTGCTTGATGATAATGGTATTGATATAGTAGATGCACAAAAAATGTCTGTAATTAAGAGGATTATACCTTTAAACCTCTCCAGTAAAAAAGGGTTTGTTGAAACAGCTGTTTTAAAAAAGAAGAATGAGTTCTGGGTTTCTCAAATGACAACAGGTTACATTCATGTTGTTGACTTAAGTAATTTTGAAATGAAAAAGTCTATAAAAACACCTGGTAAATATCCAAAAGTTATAGTGTTTGATAGGAATGAGACAAAAGGGTTTATATCTAACTGGTTAAGTAAAGATATTACAATTTTAGATACAGAAAATTATACTGTTTTAAAAACTATAAAAGCTGGTGGCATACCACGTGGGATGGTGCTTTCCCCTGATGAAAGATATATCTATGTTGCTATTTTTGATAAAAAACAAATTAATAAAATTGATATAGATAGTGGTAAGATTGTTTATAGTATTAAGTGTGATAATTCTATGAGACACCTTGTCCCTGATTATAAGAACAGAGTCTTTTATGCATCTTCAATGGGATCTGGAAAAGTTTTTAAAATATCATTTGATAATGATAAAGTTCTAAAAGAAAATTATATTGCCCCCAAGCTTAATACAATAGTTTTATCAGAGGATGGGAATTTTTTATATGTTTCTTCAAGGGGGCGTAACGGTAAAAAAGGGTATCTTCTTAAGGGTCCTGAGTTTGGTAAAGTTTTTGTGTTAAAATCCTCTACACTTGAAGTTGTGGATTGGGTATGGGGTAAAAATCAACCTACAGGGTTAGATGTTTATAATAATATGGTAGTTTTTTCAGATTTCCTTGATGGGGAGATAGAAGTTTATAAGAATTTTTGATATTAAATAATCTAAAATTTTGTTTTAAAATTTTAAAGATTTTAGTAATAAACCTAATAATTTATCATAATTGTCTATTATTACCAATTTGATAATTTTTTATCAAACTTTGAAATCAAACTATTAGCCAGTTTATCAAAGTCAGACTTATCTGAAAAATTGAACATGTTTTTTACTCTGAAATTAAGGTCATTAAACATAACTTCTTGCCTTTTGTAGTAGTATATTATATCTGATAAATAGACTATTGAAACTGGTTCTATATATTCATCCTTTGCATCCAATGGTATATGATGATACCGTATTATAGATGTTAGTATTTCTGAGAAACCCCATTTCTCAGAGAGTTTTCCTCCTATTATTGAATGGTTATAACCATTTGTTAAGTCTTCAAGTATGTATGAAGGAATACCTTTTTCTCTACATATTGTTTTTATGTTATCAAGTATATCTGGTCTTAATGCATTCAAGATTATTTTACCTATATCATGTAAAATTCCACCTGTGTAAATCTCATCAATATTTTTTCTTATACCATATAATCTAGCTATTTCATAGGAATAAAAAGCAACTTCTGCTGAATGTGCCATAATGTTTTCTATTATATCCAGCCTATAATTATTCATTAAGATTTTTTTTGTTGTATAAACTGTAATTAAATTCCTTATGCCATTAAAACCCATTATTTTAACAGCTTCTTCTATCGTATTTACTTTATTTGGCATGGCATATAATACAGAGTTTGCAGTTTTAAGTATATCAGCAATAAGTGCAGGGTCTCTCTGGATTATCTCAGATACATCTTTAAAGTTAGAGTTAGGATTACCTAATATTTTTTGAAGTTGTAATATATGTGGTGGGAATTGAGGAATATCTTCTATTTCTTTGGCTATGGTTTCTGCAATAATATCACTTTCCAGAGATGTTACAATACTTAACGGTATTTCAAGTCTTGTATGTGTTTTTTCATTGTTTGTAAGTATTTTCATGACTTTTTCATCAAGTCCTATTTTTCTTAACATAAGAATAACTACTATTAGTCCAAGCCCTCCACCCTCGGTAAAGTCAATACCTTCTTTAAAAACTTCATCAAGAGTTTTGAATCTATATGCTCTTTTAAACTTTTCTCTTATTCTTTCAATTTCAAAGGGCAGTATAGGGCTATTGTCAATAATATTTATAACAAGGTTGTTGTTTTCTATGTACATCTCTATTTTTACAAAAAATCCCATCTCTTTTGCAAGGTTAAAATACAATTCTGATTTTTCATTTATCTCTTTTGAGAAATCCTTTACACCTATTGAATAATGTTCTTTATTATTTATATCTAAACCTTTTCTTCTAAAATGTATTCTTTTTAGATTTGCTTTATTAGCATTACTTGAAAGTTCTTTTATTATGTAATTTAATGCTTCAAATAGGTCATCTCTTGAAATTTCTTTGAGATATTTTAATAGTTTTTCTTCTATTAAAATCTCAACTTCATGATCTATGAAAGGAAATTTCATAACATGAACTTTTTCAGGCATAAATACCTCTTACTGTTTATTAATTTTTAAATATTATAAATTAACTATAAAAATAATTAAAATGTTTTTAAAATCATAAAACTAAATTATTGTTTTTTTAAATTTTAAAGATAAAAAATGGAGTTGGATATGAGTTTAGAGAAAGATATAAATTATCTACTAAAAGGTGTTGTTGAAGTAATACCAGAGGATGGTCTTAAAAATAAGATTTTACAGGCTCAGAAAGATGGGAGACAATTAAGAGTAAAATTAGGTGTTGATCCTTCTTCACCTGATATACACTTAGGTCATACTGTTGTTTTAAGAAAGCTTAAACACTTTCAAGACCTTGGGCATAAAATAGTTTTTATAATTGGAGATTTTACAGGCAGGATAGGAGATCCTTCGGGTAAGTCGTCTACAAGAAAAAAATTGACTAAAGAGGAAGTTGAAAAAAATGCAAAAACTTATAAAGAACAAGCATTTAAAATATTGGACCCTGAAAAGACTGAAATAAGATATAACTCAGAATGGTTTGAAAAGATTAATTTTTCTGAAGTTCTTGAGCTTACTTCAAAATATACTGTTGCTAAAATGCTTGAGAGAGATGATTTCAGTAAAAGGTACAAAGATGGGCGACCAATATCTATTATGGAGTTTTTATACCCGTTGATGCAAGGGTATGATTCTGTTGTAATTAAGGCTGATATTGAAATAGGGGGGACTGATCAAAAATTTAATCTTCTTGTTGGTAGGGATATACAAAGAGAATATGGCATGGAACCTCAGGTTGTAATGACTCTCCCATTATTAGAAGGTACTGACGGAGTAAACAAGATGAGTAAGTCTTTAGGGAATTATATTGGTATAAATGAAAGTCCTACACAGATTTTTGGTAAAATTATGTCAATACCCGATGAACTTATAATAAAGTATTTTGAGCTTGCAACAGATTTTACCCCTGATGAAATTATGGAACTTAAAAACAGATTAGAACACGGTGATAACCCAAGAGATATAAAACTTTTGTTAGGGGAGACAATAGTTTCACAGTATTATGATTATGAAACAGGGAAAAGAGCAAAAGAAGAGTTTTTAGAAGTCTTTAGTAAAAAGTTATCGATTCCGGATAATACTCCAACTATTAATTTGACTCAACCGAGAAGTGTTATAGATATACTTGTTGAGAACAATATTGTTGAATCAAAAGGAGAGGTAAAAAGACTTATTAAACAAGGGGCTATATATATAAACGGTGAAAAGATTGATAAAGATATTGAACTTGATTCTTCTGTAAAATGTGTTATAAAAGTAGGTAAAAAAAAGTTTTTAAAGATAAATGATTAATTTTTTGTTTTTTTTTAAGTTGAAATTAAATTTTTAAACTCATTAAAATAAAAATATTTTGTAAATTACCTAAGGAGGAAAATTAAATGGCAGTCTTTGAAAAAGTAAGAGAAATAATAGCAGAAAATCTTAATTTATCTGAAGATGAAATTAAAATGGAGTCTAATATAATTGATGATCTTGGAGCAGACTCTCTTGATGTTATGGAGACTGTAATGGCTCTTGAAGAAGAATTTGATATCAAATTCCCAGAAGAGGAAATCAAAGAATTAAAAACAGTTGGCGATCTTGTAAAGTATATAGAAAAAAAGATAGGTTAATTTTTTAGGGGGAATCCCCCTAAAATAATTTATTTCTATTTAAGCAGTATCTTAATTTTGATTCATAAATTAAGCTTTAACTAATAGTTTAATTCAGTTAGAAGTTATAAATCCACTATAAGTGAGTAATTATTTTTTAATCTAAATTAATTTAAAAATTTTTTAGATAAATCATTTAAATTTCTTAAGATTTAAATTTTAAAAAATAAAAAAGGCTTATAAAAACATGTTTGAAAATAGGTACTATTCTTTCTCATCTTTTCTTAAAAAAAAGTTTGGTGGCTCGGTTTATAAAATAAGTATAGATGCAGGTTTTACATGTCCTAATAGAGATGGTAGTAAAGGATTTGGCGGATGTTATTTTTGTAATAACTCTTCATTTTCTGGATCAAGGACAAGAGAAAGTGTTAAAGAACAGATAAGACTTGGGAAAGAGAGACTTAAAAGTAGGAAACCAAAAGGTTTTATAGCTTATTTTCAATCTTTTACAAATACATATGCAAATGTTTCAGTTTTAAAAAAGTTGTATTGTGAGGCATTAGAAGAGAAAGATATATTAGGTATTTCTATAGGCACAAGGGCTGATTGTCTCCCAGAAGATGTTCTTGATTTGTTAAGTGAAATTTCAAAAAAAACAATGCTTTGGATTGAGCTTGGGCTTGAATCTATTTATGATACTACTTTGAAAAGAATAAATAGAGGGCATACTTATGAAGAGTTTAAAAATGGTTATTATAAATTAAGAGAAAGAGTCAGGGATTGTTATGTATGTTTTCATGTAATTTTTGGATTGCCTGGTGAGAATAAAGAAATGATGATAAATACTGTAAAAGAGATTAATAGGCTTAAACCAGATGCTATTAAGTTTCACCAACTTGAAATAGTAAAAAATACTCAATTTGAAAAAGAATATTATGAAGGGAAAATAGAAATTATGATTTTTCAGGATTATTTAGGTATTTTAGGCGAAGCACTTAAAATTCTTTCTCCTGCAATAATTATTCAAAGACTTTATAACACTACAAATCCTGGTTATATAGTTGCACCTAAAGAAAATTTGAATAAGAAACAAATGTTAGATATATTTTTAAAAGAAAAAAATATTATTCAGGGTAGTGATTATAATGAAGAAGTTTATAAAGTATAGTCTGGTAATATTCTTTTTTATTATGTCTATATATTTTGTGTTTTGTTTGTTAACTAATTTCTCTTACAAAAAAGCATTGCCTCCTTATGTTCAGACCTTTATTGCTATTAAAGAGCCTAAGAAAATATTTAAAACAAATAAAGATATACTTAAAAATAATTTTCCATTTATTAAACCACTTGAAAAATTTATTCCAATAATACCTAATATACAGATAGTTGCTGCAAAACTTGCAGAAGGGCCTATAATAATAATTGATACAAAATATTATAGGGGGCTATTAAGTCTTGCTCTTATTTTAAAGGATATGTTTTTGAATAAAGAAGGTATTTATCTTGAATATAATAATGAATTGTCAAAAATGGATGAAGATGCATTAATAATAAAAAATAGAAATGAAACTTTGGGGTTTTTATCTAAAAAAAGGAATCTCTTGATAATAAGCCCCACTTTGAAAGCTCTGCTTGCTGCAAAAGCTAATATATATATGGAAGATAAAGAAGATATTTCTATTAAACCAAGAGGTGATATATTTTCTTTTTTTATGCCACATAACCTTATTAAGGATTTAATATCTTTTTACCCTCAACTTGAATTTTTATTGCCAATAACTCAGCAAATCGATTATGGAACAATAAGCCTATTTTTTGAAGAAGAATTTATAAAACTTGAACTTGATATTATTTCTAAAAATCCTCAGACCTATAAACAAAAGGTATACGAGAAATTACTTTCTTTAGAGATGGGTAGTTCAAATCTTTCTGATTTTATACCGGCAAGGTCTGAAGCATTTGTATCACTATCACTTAATGATTTTCAAAATCTTTACAGGTATTTGGTAGTTATATTAAAGGATTATCCAGATTTATTTGACAGGCTTGTTATGGCTACTGGTGTTGCTAAGAGGTTAAGTGAACAGGAATTTGAAGACCTTTTTTTTTCATGGATTGGACAAAATATAGGTAGTGTTATATTAAATGATGAGCCAGTATTTATTGTTGAGGTCAAGGATAAAGATAAATTCTTGAAAGTTTTTACAAACTTTATTGGTGAAAAAAAAGTTGTTAATAATATAGAAATAACAGCTATTGAACTTCCTGGAATAATAGGTATCTTGAAATCACTTTTTGCACCAAGTATAAAGATGCCTTTCTTTACTATATTTAAAGATTATTTATTGATATCAAATAGTCCTGAACAGATAATAAAATTTATAAAAATGTCAGATGTCCCAATAGTAACACAAAAGGAATATCAGAGATCAATAGCTGATTTAAAAAAAGGTCAGGTTGAGTTTTATCTTGATCTTGGCTATGGTAATCACCCGTTTTTGGGAAATGATAGGTTTTTGGAGATTGTTAAGAAGTATCAGAAAACTTATGGTACTTTAAATATGGATTATCCTAATATAAAATTTGAAATAATTTTTCATAAAACAAATTAAAATTTTTGACAAAAAATATTGACAAAATTTATTTTATTATTATTTTTTTCTTAGGATTGCTATAAGTATAAATAAATTAGTAAAAAGGGTAGCAATATGATATTATGGGATAAAAAGTTTATATCAAAAATTCAAGATATTTTAATAAATGAAATGTTAGTTATACCAGCTAGAATAAGAGATGGCTCATTTAAATTATCAGATATAACTCCAGGATATAGGTTTGAATATTTAAGAGCACCTGAAGACTTACCTCAGGTTGGACTGACACCAAAAGATGTGGTTTGGGAAGAGGGGCACATAAAGCTTTATAGGTATAAAAAAGTGGTCGATAGCCCTAAAAAACCTCCCCTTCTTATTATATATGCTCTTATTAATAGGCCATATATATTGGACTTAAGACCAGGTAATAGTGTTATAGAGTTTTTAGTCAAAAATGGGCACGATGTTTTTCTTATTGATTGGGGTGAACCTAATGATGAAGATAGGTTTTTAACATTGGACTTTTATATAGACCATTATATAGATTCGGCTGTAAATAAGGCATTAGATATAACAGGTTGTGAAAAATTAAATATGTTTGGATGGTGTATAGGTGGATCACTTGCTCTTATATATGCTGCTATCCATAATGATAAGATTAATTCACTTGCAACTTTAACAACGCCGGGTGATAGTTCAAAAGGTGGTATGCTGGCTCTATGGTCTAATAAAGAATATTTTGATGCTGATAAAATAATTTCTGCTTTTGGTAATATTCCTGGAAAGTTTATAAGATATGGAGTAATAGAGATATATGCTGATAGAGAGTTTATGAAAAATAGTATATATTATGAAAATCTTAATAATCCTCAGTTTATTCAATTGTATCTACTTGTAGAAAAATGGATGAATGATAATATTGATTTTCCTGGAACTGTTTTTAAACAATATATAGAAAATGTTTTTCAAAATAATAATCTTTTTAATGGTAAATTAACTATAAATGGGAAATCAGTTAATCTTAAAAATATAAAATGCCCCTATATTAACCTTGCAGCACAACTAGATCACTTAGTGCCGATAGATTCTACAAAGATTATTAATGAATATGTTGGGGCAAAAGAAAATGTTTTTGAAATAATTCCAGGTGGACATGTTGGGCTTGCTTTTGAACCAATGGCTCAACAGGTAGGATGGACTAAAATACTTTCCTGGCTTGATAAACATACAAAAATAGATGAAAATAAAAACGGTGGTTAAAATTTTTATATAATATATAAAATAAAATTTAAAGGAGTTATATATGTCGGTGATTTTTTATCTGGGCTCTATATTAAAAAATATTGGACTAATAGTTTTTATAGGTGCAACTATTTTTGTCTTTTATCTTGCTTTTAAAGACACTTTAAAAAGAGGGCTTTTCTGTTTTATCCCTTCCTATCATTTATATTATGCCCTTGAAAAGTTAAGACACCCATGGAAAAAGAATATAAATAGAGTTTTATGGGGTGGTTTTTGGGGAATAATAATAGGTTATGTCTTTATGAATATTAATAGTTTTAGTGGTGTTGTAAACGCTATAATAAATGGTTCAATTTCAGGTAGTTATTTTGCTCTTATGGCATTTGCAATAATTCTTATTTTCAGAACTACTGATCTTGTTAACTTTGCTCAGGCTGATATGGCTTCTTATTCAGTATTTTTCGTGTTAACTTTGTTGGGAGAACACTTTATAACTGCTATAGGTTTACCAGAAGGTGGGGCTATTATGCCTATAGGTATTGCTATAGTATTAGCACTTCTATTGTCTGGTGCTTTTGGTGTTTTTACAGAAACTGTTTTTATAAAGCCAGTTCAAAAGCAGCATCCTATATCACAGATTATACTTACTCTCGGGTTAGGGATGTTTTATACTAACCTAGCTGCAGGGCAACTTTACTGGGATCAGGAAGAACATAGATTGCCAGAAATAATAGGTGGTAATATTAAACTTGGAGAAAGTATAGCTTTCCCTATAGATGGGATTTTATCATTAGTTGTTACAGTATTGATAATGCTTGTAATATTTGCTCTTTTTAAATATACATTGTTGGGGATTGCGTTAAGAGCTACTGCTCAGAGTCAAACTACTTCAAGGCTAATGGGTATAAATGTTAATATGGTTTTTATAATGAGTTGGGCTATATCAGTAATGCTAGGTGGCCTTGCTGGTATTTTTTATCTTGCAGGTAAAACTATTAATCTATACTCTACAGCTAACTTAATGTTAAAGGGCTTTTCAGCAGCAATATTAGGTGGGTTTTCAAGCTTGCCTGGTGCAGTGCTCGGTGGTTTCCTCTTAGGAATTATAGATTATGTACTTGGTCTTATAACAAATATTAAAGAAATATTATCATTTCTCATAATACTTATTGTATTGATAGTTAAACCTGAAGGTCTTTTGGTTAAAACAAAAACAGTTAAAAAAGTTTAAGTTTAAATTATAGAGTAAGGAGAAAAAAATGAGTGCTATATTAGTTTGGATTTGGCTTATTATTGGAGTTGTCTTATTTCTTATGGCTTTTATAAAAGACACTCCATCTACTAAAAAAACCTATAAGTTATTAGCTTTTTTATTTGTTATAACATTACCTTTTACTGCTACAAGTTGGCTTTCTGCATTAAACTCTGCACTATTATATTCTATTCTAGCTATGGGGCTTAACCTGTTATTAGGTAATGCGGGTCAGATATCACTTGGACATGCTGCTTTTTATGCTCTTGGTGCTTATGCTACTGCTATATTGAGTGTAAAAGCTGGTGTCCCAATACTTATTTCTATTATACTGGGCGGAATTTCTGTATCAATACTTGCATTTATTATAGGTACCCCTATATTAAGATTAAAAGGGCACTTCCTTGGTATCGCTACTCTTGGCTTGCATATAGTTGTAGAAAACATAATTAAAAATGAACTTAAACATATGTTCCCCGGAGCTACTGTTCCTATAAAGTATACTGTAACTTCAATGGTAGATAGTATAAACTATGCATTAAGAGAAAAGTTAGCTTATTGGGACTATGTAAGTCTAACTAGTGGAACAAAACCTTTTATTTTTAACTATTTACAAGATATTGCATCAAACATACCAGCCATAGCTGGGTTTTTTATTACTTTATTGGTTTTATATCTTATTGTGCTTATGGTAAGGAACCTCTTGAAAACAAAAGTTGGAAGAGCATTAGGTGGTATAAGAGATAGTGAAGTTGCAGCAAGGACTTTAGGTGTTAATATAGCTTTATATAAAAACATAGCATTTGGTTTAAGTGCTTTTATAGCAGGTATTGCGGGGGGTATATTTGCGATAACAATAGGTACAGTTGATGAAGCTAGCTTTATGCTTACTGTATCTTTGTATGTATTAGCTATGATAGTTATAGGTGGGGTAGGTACTATACAGGGATCAATAATAGGTGCTACTCTTTATCAATTACTTGATATGAAAATTATAAAAACAATATTGCCTCAAAAATATCAGGCTTTGGCACTTGCTATAATGGGTATAGCTGTTATACTTATGATAATATTTGCTCCTAAAGGTATTGTATATATGCTTTATCAGTTTAAACTTAAGATTATGCAGAAGAAATCTGGATTTGTTAAAAAATAAAAGGAAAGGAGTTTGTTATGGCTTTATTAGAAGTTAAAGAACTTGTTATGCAATTTGGGGGTTTGAGAGCCCTTGATAATGTAAGTATAAAAATAGAAGAGGGGTCAATAGTATCACTAATTGGTCCTAATGGTGCTGGTAAATCAACGTTTTTTAATGTTGTTACAAGAATATATGAACCTACTGAGGGAGAACTTAGGTTTAATGGTCATGACCTGTTAAAATATGAACCTCATGAGATAGTTAAACTTGGCATGGCAAGATCATTTCAGAACCTTGAACTATTTGATAATATGACAGTACTAAATAATCTTCTTGTTGCTCAACATACAAAAATAAAACCTGTCAATTTACCTGTAATTGGTGGTTTTGCATCCTTTTTCTCTGATATATTATATCTTCCTTCCACAAAAAAGGTTGAAAAAGAAGCAACCCAAGAAGCTTTAAAAGTTTTAGAAATATTGGGGATAAGAGGTATTGAAAACCTATTTGTAAGTATACTTCCTTATGGTACAAGAAAACTTGTTGAACTTGCAAGGGCACTTATAACTAAACCAAAGTTTTTAATGCTTGATGAGCCAGCAGCAGGGCTTAATAATAAAGAAACGAAAGAGCTTTCACTAGTATTAAGGAAAATAAGAGATGAAATGGGAATAACATTGCTTGTAGTTGAACATGATATGAGTCTTGTAATGGATATATCAGAGTATATATATGTGTTAAGCTTTGGTAAACAAATAGCTGAAGGAAAACCAGCAGAGGTTCAAAATAACCCTGCTGTTATTGAAGCATATTTAGGAACTGAGGAGGAATAAAATGGCTGATTTAAATAATGTTGCAATAGATGAAAAGATAGACTGGAGTAAAATTGAAGTTAAGCCTGAATTAATATCAAGGGCTAAAAAGTTAGAAGGTGTTAATGAACAAAAACTTGCTCTAAAGATAAGCAATATAGACGCATTTTATGGAAAAATCCAGGCCTTAAGAAGGGTTTCTTTTGGTGTTCCAGAAGGTTCTATAGTCTCTTTGTTGGGTGCTAACGGTGCAGGAAAAACAACAACGCTAAGAGTAATATCTGGACTTGTTCATGCAGCAGCAGGTAAAATAGAGTTTTTTGATGAGGATATAACAAATTTGAGCCCTGAAAAAATAACAAGAAAAGGAATAATTCAAGTCCCTGAAGGAAGGCAGGTTTTTCCTGAACTGACAGTAGAAGAAAACTTAAAGATAGGTTCTTATTCTATTAAACAATCAAACGCTGAAAGAAGCAAGTCTCTTGATATGATATATACCTTTTTCCCTAAACTAAAACAGAGAAGGGCTCAGGTCGCAGCCACATTAAGTGGTGGTGAGCAACAGATGCTTGCAATAGGAAGAGGATTAATGGGTAAACCCAGAGTTTTACTACTGGATGAGCCATCACTTGGTCTTGCACCTATAATAGTAAAGGAAATATTTGAAATTATTAAAATGTTAAATAGAGAAACTGGTACAACAATTCTACTTGTAGAACAAAATGCAACAAAGGCTTTAAAAATATCACACTTTGGATTTGTTCTTGAAACAGGTAGAGTAACAATAGGTGATAAAGCTGAGGTTCTTTTAAATAATGAAGACATTAAAAAAGCTTATTTAGGTGGTGGACATTAATATATAAAATCCCCCTTTTTAGAAAGGGGGAAGTTTTTTAATATGTAAGTTGATTTATAAATTTCTATAAGTGATTATAATATTTTTCTTTTTTTATAAAAATCTTAGATAAATCTTATAAAAAGTAACAAGATCCTCTGGATTATAAGAATTTAATATTTTTTATATTCTACAAACCAGAGGCTTATAATTACTATGGGTCTGTAAAAAAATAAAAATTTTTACTTATAAATTTTATAGAAATTGAAGAAATAATGACATAAATGGAACTAAAGTTTATCAACTTTAAATAAATTATACTTTTATATAAAAAACTACATTTAATTTTAAATAAAGCTTTCTATATAATGAAATAAGTTTGATAAATATATATAATAAAAGAGGGATTTTCCCCTCTTTTTTTTGAAATACTATCTTTTTGAGTACTGTCTTGCTCTTCTTGCTTTTCTTAAACCATATTTCTTTCTTTCTACCATTCTTGGGTCTCTTGTTAAAAGTCCATTTCTTCTTAATACACTTTTATTGGTTTCATCAATTTTTACAAGAGCTCTTGCAATTCCTAAGGAGCAAGCATCAGCCTGTCCTGTTAATCCACCACCCTGTACATTTATATATATATCATATTTACCGAAATTATCAGTAACTTTTAATGGAGCATAAACTTTTTCTACCCATACTTTTCTGTTTACAAAATAGTCTTCAATAGTTGATCCATTAACTTTTATAATACCTTTACCTTTTTTTATTCTTACTCTTGCTATAGATGTTTTTCTTCTACCTGTTGCCCATACAAATTCCACTTTAATACCCTCGCTCTATTTAGATTTCTATTTTTTCTGGTTTTTGTGCTTCCATATTATGTTCAGGACCTGGAAAGATCCTAAGCCTTGTAAGCAAATGATCTCTCATTCTATTTTTTGCTAACATTCCTTTAACAGCTCTAGTAATAGGCATTTCGTAGTTTTTATTAATTGCTTCTCCGAAAGATATTGATTTTATTCCACCTGGATGGCCACTATGCCAGTAATATATCTTGTCTTTAATTTTATTACCGGTTACTTTAACCTCTTTTGCATTGATTACTATTACACCATTTCCAGATTCTATATGTGGTGTATAGTCTGGACTATTTTTACCTTTTAAAATTTCAACAATTTTAGTTGCAAGTCTTCCAAGAACTTTATCTTTTGCATCAATAATATACCATTTAAATTTTACATCTTCTTTCTTCTTCATATATGTCTTCATTTTTTTCTCCATTTTTTTCACAAAAAATTTTAGATATATAAAATTAATTATTTTTTATCTTTTAACAAAAATTTAAGTGATAGATTTTTAATAAATTATATTTAAAATTATTTTAATAGTTCTTTTATCTTATCAACCATATCTTTTGCTTCCCATCTGAATTCTGGGAGTTCTCTACCAAAATGCCCATATGCAGCTGTTTTTGCAAATATTGGTTTTCTTAAACCCAGGTGTTCTATTATTCCTTTTGGAGTTAATGGGAATACTTTCCTTACAATATTTTCTATTTTTTCATTATCGAAATTGCTAGTTCCAAATGTTTCAATCATTATAGATACTGGCTCTGCAACTCCTATTGCATAAGCAAGCTGTACTTCACAGGCATTTGCTATTCCAGCTGCAACAAGGTTTTTTGCAACATATCTTGCCATATATGCAGCACTCCTATCCACTTTTGTTGAGTCTTTTCCTGAAAATGCCCCACCTCCGTGTCTGCTAAAACCACCATAAGTATCTACAATTATTTTTCTACCAGTAAGGCCCGCATCTCCTTGAGGCCCCCCTATTACAAATCTTCCGGTAGGGTTTATAAAATATTTTGTATTTTTCGTTATAAGGTTTGAAGGTATCACCTTCTTTATTATCTCATCCATAACATATTCTCTTAACTTTTCTATTGTTATATCTTCAGTGTGTTGAGTAGATATAACAACAGCTTCAACAGAGACTGGTTTACCATCTTCATATCTTACTGAAACTTGGGACTTACCATCAGGACCTAAAAAATCAACTTCATTATTTTTTCTTGCATCTCTTAATCTTAAAGTTAATTTATGTGCTAATGATATTGGCATTGGCATAAGTTCAGGTGTTTCATCAATTGCAAACCCAAACATCATCCCCTGATCCCCTGCTCCTTCTTTGTCAACACCCATTGCTATATCTGGTGACTGTCTATTTATTGAGACTATAACACCACAGTGGTCAGCACTTAAACCATATTTTGGGTGTGTATAACCTATCTCTTTTAGTTTATTTCTTACAATTTCAGGATAATTTATGTTAGCTTTTGTTGTTATCTCACCGGTTAGTAGTATAAAACCATGACCTGCAACTGTTTCACATGCAACTCTTGAGTATTCGTCTTGTTTAAGAAGTTCATCAAGCACAGTATCTGAAATTTGGTCAGCTATTTTATCTGGGTGTCCTTCTGTTACTGATTCAGATGATATTATACCTTTTCTTATCACTTTTCTCTCCTTCTGATTTTATTATTTTGATTAATAAAATTTAATATAAAATTACTATATAATTATATAGTAATTTATTTACTAAGAAACAAAATAATATTTTTAAAATTAAATAGAATACAGTTCATGTTCAAATGGGAACGGTTCAAGTGCTCTTGGTAAAAGTCCATTAGCCCATGCAAGGAATAAACCATAATTTGTTGATAAGACTCTATTTTCCTCTAATTTTCTTATTCTATATAGTACTTTTTTTCTATTTACCATACAACCACCGCAGTGTATTGCAAGTGAATATTCTTTTATTTTGTTTTCGTCAGGAAGTTCTCTTGCAAAATCAAACTCTACTTTACTTTCTACCATTTGTCTAAATAGTCTTGGTATTTTAACAGTACCAATATCATCAGCCTGTTGATGGTGGTGACATGATTCAAGTATTAATACTTTAGAACCTGGTTTTATTTTATTAAGTTGTTTTAAACCTTTTACAAAAAGAGAAAGGTCCCCCTTTTTTTTTGCAAATAATATTGAAAATGATGTTAACATCTGGTCTTTTGGTATATCTGACGATACTTTTGAAAATGCTTGACTATCTGTAATTACTATTTTGGGTTTTATTTTGGATGCATCATAAAATGTTTTTAATTCTCTTTCTTTTACTATCATTACACAACAATCTTTGTCTAATGCATCTCTTATTGTTTCAACCTGCGGGAGGATAAGTCTTCCTTTTGGGGCAGCAAGATCGATTGGTACAACAAGAATAATAAGATCATTTTCTTTTACAATACCTTCAAGTGGAGGGATCTCGGTTTCTATTTTATCTGCTAAATTTATAATTTCTTTTTTAATTTCTTCTATTCCCTCTTTTGTTTTATTGTTTATTTTAATATATTTAAACTTTTGAGCCCACTCTATTTTCTCAGGGGAAGGCTTTTTATCTGCAAAAGATAGAGCAACAATAAATGGTTTTGATGATGATAACATCTGATTTATAAACTCTTTTTCAATATCTGTTAAACTTTTGTCAATAGGTGTTACAAATATCACAATATCAGAAATGCTTAAAAACTCAATAGTTTTTTTTATTCTTAATTCTCCTATTGTCCCTACATCATCTATTCCAGCTGTGTCAGTAAAAGCAACTGGCCCAAGTGGTAAAAGTTCCATTGATTTTGTTACTGGGTCTGTAGTTGTCCCAGGGATTTCTGAGACTATGGATATATAATTATTCATTATATTATTCATTAAGCTTGATTTTCCGGCATTTCTTATTCCAAAAAGTATAATTCTTATTTGTTCAGATAAAGGTGTATTAATCATTTTGTTTTCTCCATAGTCTAAAAAAAGATGAGATATTAATAGGATCAAGATAAAACTCTATTTCATCATAAGTAAGATCAGTTTTTTCTTTAATTATATTTTTTATTTCCGCGATTTTTGTTGTCTTTTTCTCTTTAACAAGTATATATATTTCTTTTACTTTTTGGTATCCTAATATTCCTATTAAACCATTTAATAGTATATTAGACTTTACCAGATTTTCTTCAATTTTTTCTTTATTTATTTCAATTTGATTCAAAAAATTATCAATAAATGAAATTATGGATTTTTCAATATAATCAAATACTCTTAAAAATGATTCTAAAATAAAAGGTAGATATGGATTAAGTTGAAGTTGGCCATTTGATGTAAACTCAGATATTTTAAGACACTCATTTTTTATACTGATGGATAAACCCCTTACATATTCCAGTATAACAGGGTTAGTTTTTGCTGCCATTATTGTTGAACCGTATTGTAGATCAGGGTGTTTAATTTCATCAATAAAACTGGAAGTATACAATAACAGGTCCCCTGTGATTTTATAAAGATTTTCAGCTATTATCTTTATTACAGAAGCAAGTTCAGACCATTTGTCCTGATTAGCAACTTCATCTGGAAGATTTTGGCTTCTTGACAAGGGTAGAGTAGTTATTTCTCTTAAAAATTTCTCAGATGCAAATACAATTATTGAAGGTGCTGGATACCCGGTTCCTATTGCAGTGCCCCCCAGCGGTATAACTCTTATTCTTTCTTTAAGTTTATGTATTCTCCATCTATCTCTTTCTATCATTCCTGCCCAACTTGCGAACACCTGCCCTAAGGTTATTGGGAGAGCATCCTGCATTTCGGTTCTTCCAGTCATAAGTATTTTACTGAACTGATTTTCTTTTTTTATAAGTGTTTCTTGCAGATTTATTACAAGTTTTTCTGTATCAAGCAATTTTCTATATAAAGTTATTGTTACTGCAGTAGGAAAAGTATCATTTGTTGATTGATAAACATTTATATCTTCAATAGGATGAAATCTATCTTTTCCTAATATTTGGTTAGCTCTATTTGCTATAACCTCATTTACGTTCATATTTATACTTGTACCAGCTCCTCCTTGAAGTAAAGGAAGTATGAAATTTTCATCAAGGTTATTCTCTATAACTTCAAAGCATGTTTTTTGTAAAGCTTCCCATTCTTCCTTGGTATACTTTTTTTCTATTTCCTGAACAGCTGAAAGAACAGCAAGTTTGACTTCTCCGTAAGCTTTAATAAGCTCAGGGGGTAATAACCCTTTCCCAAAGTTTTTAATTGCCTTTTCTGTTTCTTTTCCAAAATATTGCAATTTTAGATTCTCCACTTGAATCTTTTTATGAAATTTTTTTTTTAAAATTTAATTTATTACTCTAAATTAGATCATTAAAATAAAGACTTTTATTATAAAAATATTGTTATTAGTTAGTATCTAAAGTCTGGAATTTAAATTAATTTTTTTAAATCTCATTCCATGATTCTATTAAAATCTCCCTTTTACCAGAATAGGATGGACTTATTATCCCCATATCTTCCATCATTTCTATTATTCTTGCTGCTCTATTATATCCTATTTTAAGTCTTCTCTGTAAATATGAAGCTGATGCTTTTCTATCTCTTAAAATTATGTTAACAGCCTCGTTAAATAGTGGTTCATCTGTTGGGCTTGAAGCTTCTTTCTCAGTTTCTTCTATGATATCCCAGTATATTGGAGAATAGTTGTTCCTATAGTAATTTGTAACAGCATTTACCTCTTCATCTGATATTAATGGTGATTGTAATCTTTTTATTGATAAAGAGTTGGGACTTGCATAGAGCATATCACCTTTGCCCAATAATTTTTCAGCTCCATTTATATCAAGTATTATTCTTGATTCAAGTTTTGTTGCAACTTTAAAAGCTATTCTTCCAGGGAAATTAGCTTTTATAAGGTTAGTTATTATATCTGCTGAAGGTCTTTGGGTTGCTAGAACTAAATGAATTCCCACAGCTCTTGCCATTGCAGCAAGTCTTATTATTGGGTCCTCTATCTCTTTTTTACCTGTTATTATAAAGTCTGCAAACTCATCAATTATAATCAGTATATAAGGCATTTTTTCTTTATTTATAAGGTTATAGGTTTTTATATTTCTTACATTACATGATTCTAAGATTTTATACCTTTCTTCCATATAGGATACAGCCCAATTAAGCATGTTTATAGCATCTGATAGCTCTTTTATTACTGGTGTTATAAGGTGTGGGATACCTTCATATAATTTAAGTTCAACTCTTTTTGGGTCAACAAGTATAAGTTTAACCTCATCTGGCTTTTTAGTGTACAAGATTGTTGTTATAAGTGAGTTAAGGCATACGCTTTTTCCTGAACCTGTTGAGCCTGCTATAAGTAGGTGGGGAATCTTTGAAATGTCTGTGTAGTGTGATTTTCCCGTTATATCTTTTCCTAAAGTAAATGGTATTGCCATATTTTCTGGTTTAAACTCAGGATCATTTAGCATATCTTTGAGTGTAATTAATGCCCTATATTTATTGGGGACCTCTATTCCAACAACTTTTTTACCTGGCACAGGTGCTTCTATTCTTATTTTTTCATGTGAGGCAAGCCCTAGTGATATATTGTCTTCAAGGCTTATTATCTTACTTAATTTAAGACCTTTTGGGGGAACTATCTCGTATCTTGTTATTACAGGCCCTGATACTATATTTTCAAGTGTTACTTCTATATTAAACTCTTTTAATACCTCAACCAGTTTTAAGCCCACTGTAATTTTTTCTTCTTCCTCATCTTTTTTGTAATTTTTTGGGCTATCCTTAAGTAAGGAGATTTCAGGAAATTTAAAGTCTTTTGTTAATATGGATTCGATATTTTTATTGTCTTCTTTAATATTATTTATAAATATGTCTTTATTATCACTATTATCTATTTTATCTGTTATTTCATGTTTATCATCTATTCCATTAATTTCATAGTTATTTTCTTCTAATTCTCTATTAATTTTATCTGAAAAACCTGTTAAATCTTTTTTTTCTTGATCTTGATTTTTTATTTTTTCTTCATCTGTTTTATTATTATGAATATTTTCTTCTAATAATCTATCTACTTTAGAGTCTATATTACTTTTAGTTTCAGATTTTATATTTAAATATTCTATATAGTTTTCTTCTCTTTCTTGATAATTATTACTATATATTCCTTTATCTAATAAATCATTTTCTTTTTTAACAGGTTTTTCTTGTTCAAAGCAATACTCTTTTATTTCTATTATATTTTTATTTTCTTCTTTTCTTTCTTCATAATTTGTGTGATTATCTGTGTTACTCTGATTTTTATTTATATTATGAAGAAATATTTTATTGATGATATAAAACATCATTATTTTAGGGTTTATTATTGATCTCTTAATTTTTTCTGATATTAATGAAAGTGCTGCAAGTGTTAATAATATCAATATAAGAAGAGTCCCTACAAAACCAAAAAGTTCTCTAAAAAGTATACCGCTTATACCTCCTATAATTCCACCATAAAACTCTTTTGAAAAGAGTCCAATAAACCCGCTTATTAAAAAAAGAATAATTAAAATATTTCTTGAATATATTATTAATTTTTTTTTGTCAAAAACAAGAGCAAAAATAATAAGGAATAATGGGATAATAAGTATATACGCTGTTTTCCCTAATATAAAAAAGCTTATTGATGCAACATAAGAACCAATATGCCCAAGTAGATTTTCACCATTTGGTGTTGGATAGTATAATATATTTTTGTATGTTGTGTGGAATGATAATATACTTAATATATATACAAATGTAAAAGAGCTTAAAATTAATGTTATTATCTCCTTTATATAAGGCATCTTTATCCTCCAATTATTAGTCCTGCTACTGAAACTAGGAAACAGTAGTATGCAAAAAGGTGTATTTTTTCTTTCTTTATAACAATCTTTAACAGACTCAGGGATAATATACTTACTATAAAAGAGACAATAAATCCTATAATATAAGTGTATATATCTAAATTGAGTGTAATATATTGTGAATTTTTGAGTTTATTTATATATTCAAATATTTCTATTAATATAGCTCCGATTATAGCTGGTATTACTATCAGGAATGAAAACTTAAAAGATTCCTCTCTTTTTAAACCGAGGATAAGAGCTACTGAAATTGTTGATCCTGACCTTGATATTCCTGGTATTGTAGCAAGTCCCTGAACTATTCCTATTATTAGTGATGAGAGAAAGTTAATATTTTTTTCTTTATTTTTAGCTAAAAACTTTGTTGAAATCAATATCAAACCTGTAATAATAAGCATTATTGATACAAATATTGTATTTTCCATTATTTTATAATATTTTTTTACGATTAAACCCATTATTGCTGTTGGTATTGTTGCTATTATTATATGGTAAATTAGCGGGTTTTTTTTGTATGAAAAATATCTTATTAGGTTAATTATATCTTTGAAGAAAAATAAAATTATTGCTAAAAGGCTTCCAGCATGTAGTATTATGTTTAATATAAGGAAGTCTGTACTTAACCCCAATATTTCCCCAAATATTATTGTATGCCCTGAACTACTAATGGGTAAAAACTCTGTTATTCCCTGTATTATAGCAAGTGTGATTGTTTTTATAATCATTATTTAGTCCTGATTAATTTTACAAAAGGATCGACTTAGTCTTTTAAAACTTTAGTGTTATAGTTTATTTTTATGTGATATTTTAAAATAATTTTATACTTAGGTTTGTTTTAGTTTATTAAATTTTAGCAATTAAATTTTATTTTTTTTAAAAACTTTATGTTAGAGAGGAAAATTCAATGACCGAAAACTTTAAAGAACTTATGGAAAAAAGTCTTGGAGAGACTTCAGCCCTATCAATAGGGAATTTAGTTAAGACTTCAATCCTGAAAGTATTTCAGGATGAAGTATTGCTTGATATAGGGACGAAGTCTGAAACAAGACTTGACATAAATGAATTTGATTTTATCCCAAAAGAGGGAGATACTATTGAAGTTTATGTGGAAAAAGTAGGACCGAGTTATGTAAAAGTATCATATAAAAAGGCTAACGAAATTAAGACATTGGAAGAAATAAAAAATGCATATAAAAACAATGGAGAAGTTGAGGGTAAAGTTGTTGATTTAGTGAAAGGTGGGTATAAAGTTTTAATAAATGGTGTTGTTGAAGCTTTTTTGCCACTGTCTCAAGTTTCTCTTGATAAGGTTGAGAATCCTGAAAAATATAAAGGAAGATTATTCAGACTTAAGGTTGCTGATCTTAAAGAAGGTAAAAATGGAAAAATTAATGTTGTTGTATCAAGAAAACCAATACTTGAGGATGTTAAGCAAAAAAAAGTTGAAAAATTATATAGTGAACTTAAGGTTGGTGATGAAGTAGGAGCAAAAATTTTAAAAATAAATCCAAAAAGTATTATAGTTTCGATTGATGATATTGAGACTGCTCTCATAAGGGGTAGTGATATATCATGGGATAGAGTTGAACCGGAAAAAATCTTTAAAGTTGGTCAAAATATTAAAGCTAAAGTTATAGAAATTGATAAAAATAAAAGAAAAATATTGCTTAGCATTAAAGACCTAAAACAGGACCCGTGGATATCTTTTACTGAAACTCACAAAGAAGGGGATGTTATAGAAGGAAGAATTGTAGAAGTTGGTGATAGATTTGTTATTGTTAAAATAAAAGATGGTGTTACTGGAATAATAAGAGCAGATGACTTTAGCTGGAGCACAAGGATAAAAAAACCATCGGATATTGTTAAAATTAATGATATTGTATCAGCAAAAATACTAAAAATAGACTCTAATAAAAGAAGTATTGTATTAGGGCTTAAACAATTGAAACAAGACCCATGGGAGAATGTAGAAGAAAAGTATCCTATTGGCAAAAAAGTTAAGGGAAAAATAATTAATAAACAAGATTTTGGAATATTTCTTGAACTTGAAGAAGGAATAGATGCGTTGCTACATAAAAACGATATTGACTGGACTATATCTAATATAGATCTGTCAAAATATAAAGAAGGTGATACAATAGAGGTTGTTGTTATTAAAGTTGAACCTTCTAAGAAAAAAATAAAAGTTGGTTTAAAACAATTGTTTGATAATCCATGGTTAGAGTTTGCTAATTCTTATCCTAAAGGTAGTGTAGTAAAAGGGAAGATTGATAAGATAGAGGATAATGGGATAATTTTAAGATTCAATGATACTGTGACAGGATTCTTGCCTAAAAAGCACCTTGATAAAAGATATGATAACCTTAATGAGTTTTATAAGATTGGCGATGAGATAGATGCAATGGTTATTGAATTAGACCCTTATGACAATAAACTTGTTTTAAGTGTAAGACTAATGATAGATGCTGAAAGAAAAAAAGAGTTAGAAAAATATATTGCATCTTCTGAAACAAAAAATGTTACATTAGGTGATATCCTAGGTAATAAGATTGAGAATATAACCAAAAATAAAGTTAAAAAAGAAACTCATAAATCAAAAGAGAAAATAGATAATAAAATAAAAAATGATTCTAGTAACTTAAGTATAGTAAATGATGAAGGACAGGAGAAAGAAAATGGAAAAAGCTAAATTTTGGTTTTTTTTTGAAAATTTTTTAAAAAAATATGTTTTTAACAGAAAAATATTTATCCCAATAATAGTTGGGGTATTTATTGTTATAATAATAATTGGGATTATATCTTATAATAAAGAGAGATCAGCTACAAATATTCAGGGAAAATATATAAATGCTTTTTATAAATTAAAAACAGTTTCTGATAAAGTTGATGACTTGAATAAAGAGAGAATAGGTATTGCTATAAGGGATCTTGAAAAGACTGTTGAAATGCCAGGAGACGCTCCTGAAAAATATCTTGCTTATATTAATCTTGGTGAGCTTTATCTTAAACTTAAACAAAAAGAGATTGCTGTAAAATATCTTGAGAAAGCTAAAGATGCTCCAAAAGATCTTATCGCAAAACCATTGTCTTTTATAATGTTGGGTAGAATTTATCTAGAGGATTCTAAACTGGATAATGCTATTGATCTTTTTAATTATGTTATAAAAAATTATGATGGATATTTTAAAGATACAGCTTTATATTATAAGGGTATTGCTTACGAAATTAAAAATAATATAGATATGGCAATAAGTTCATATAAAATGATAGATGAAAACTCTGTATATAGTTTTGAGGCTAAAAAAAATATTGAAGTTATAGAAAGACTTAAAAGGCTTGAAGTAAGTAAATAATCAACTATTTTATTAGAGATAAGGAAAATTTATTATGATATTTGAAGATCTTGGCACATTTAAAAAGTGGGTCCTATCAAAGAGAATAGAGTTTCTTAATACTAAAGACATTGAAAGTATAATATATGACATAAAATCAAGAGGCGATATTGCTGTAAGAGAATATTGTAAAAAGTTTGATAATGTTGAGCTTCAGTCATTTGAAATAGGAAGAGATTTTTTGGTTAAAATTAGTGAAAAAGTAGATATTAATTTAAAAATTGCAATAGATAATGCTAAGAATAATATTTTTGAGTATCATTTGCTAACAAAACCAAATGGTTGGGAGTACAGTAAGGAAGGGAAAGTATTAGGTCAGATAGTAAAACCTATTGAGCGTGTTGGATTATATATTCCTGGGGGTAAAGGTTTATATCCATCAACCATACTAATGACTGCTATACCTGCAAAAATAGCAGGGGTGAAAGAGATAGTTATGGTAACACCAATTTCAAATGATGGATTATCCCCAGTTTTAGCTTATACAGCACTTGCATGCGGTGTTGATAGAGTTTTTGGTGTAGGTGGAGTTCAGGCAATAGCAGCTCTTGCATTTGGAACAGAGACTATACCAAAGGTATATAAGATTGTTGGCCCTGGTAATAAATATGTTACCCTTGCAAAAAAGTTTCTTTATGGGATTGTTGATATAGATTCTATTGCAGGACCGTCGGAGGTAATGATACTTGCTGATGAATATGTGCCTTTAAAATATATAGTTGCTGACATGTTTGCTCAGGCTGAACACAGTGAAGATGCACAATCTATAGTTATTGTTCCGAGTTTAGAGATGGCAAAAAAACTTGAGGAGAAAATAAGAGAAGGATTGGTAGTATCAAAAAGAAAAGATATATTAAGAAAGTCAATAGAAAATAATTCGGCTATTCTTGTTATTGAAGATGTAGAAACAATTATGGAGATAGTAAATTGGTATGCACCTGAACATTTACAGGTTATGATGGATGAAATTAATAGAGATGATATTGTAAAAAATATAAACAACAGTGGAGCAATATTTTTTGGTAGGTATACACCTGTTGCAGTTGGGGACTATTATGCAGGTCCTAACCATACTCTTCCAACAAATGGAACATCATTTTTTTACTCTGCACTTTCTGTTAAGGACTTTATTAAAACAATATCTTATGTTGAGTATACAAGAGATAGGCTTAATAAAGACAAAAAAGATATAATTACCCTTGCTGAAATAGAGGGTTTTTATGAACACGCTAACTCAATAAAAGTCAGGGAGTAGACAAAGTGAGAACTACTTATAATATTATAAAAAAATATGTTGATATAAAAGAGGATCCATACAAACTTGCTGAAAAATTAACAAACAATGGACTTGAAGTTGAAAAAGTTGAAGAATATTCTTTTATACCGTCAGAAAAATTTATTATTGGAAAAATTTTAGAAAAAGAAAAACATCCTAATGCTGATAAACTAACTCTATGTAAAGTAGATATAGGAAGTAAAGTCTTAAATATAGTCTGTGGTGCTAAAAACCATAATAAAGGTGATAAAGTTGTTGTTGCACTTGAAGGTGCAAGACTTCCTAATGGTCTTGAAATAAAGAAAACAAAGATAAGAGGAGTTGAATCAGAAGGTATGCTTTGTTCAAAAGCTGAACTTGGACTTGAAGAAAAGAGCGATGGAATATGGATTCTTCCTGATTCTGTTAAAATAGGGGATAAAGTAGATAAGATATTGCCAGAGAAAGATTATATTTTTCATATCTCTGTAACCTCGAATAGATCTGACTGTCTTTGCAGTATTGGTATAGCAAGAGAAGCAGGTATAATAGAGGGGAAAAGTATTAATTATCCTAAGTATAAAATAAATGAGAATAGTAAAATAGAAAAACCAAATATAATTATTCAGAATACAATGTCTTGTTATAGATACTCAAGCAGAATAATAAAAGGGGTAAAAGTAGGGGAGAGTCCTGATTGGCTTAAAGAGGAACTTATAAAACTTGGAGCAAGGCCTATCAATAATATTGTTGATATTACAAATTATGTAATGCTCCAACTCGGGCATCCGATGCATGCTTTTGACTATAATAAACTTGCTGGCAGTAAAATAGTAGTAAGAAGTGCTAAAAAGGGTGAAAAGATAATTGCTTTGGATGGAAAAGAATATGAGCTTTCAGATGATATACTTGTAATTGCTGATGAATTAAAACCTGTAGCAATAGCAGGAGTTATTGGTGGTGAAAACTCAAAAGTAGATGAAAATACAATTGATATTTTGTTGGAATCAGCATATTTTATACCTAAAAGCGTTCGTAATTCATCTAAGAAACTTGGTATAAAAACAGACTCTTCATACAGGTTTGAAAGAGATATGGATCCCGAAAATACAATTAAAGCACTTGATTATGCAACGTATCTTATTCAAGAAATTATGGATTGTGAAATCTCTGAGATAGTTGATATTTATCCAGTTAAGGTTCAAATACCTGAGATTGAACTTAAGCATAGTTTTATAAAACAGATTCTTGGCTTTGATATTGATAAAACTAATATAGAAAGGTGTCTTGAACTTCTTGAAATTGATTTTAAAAAGAAGGATGATGATTTTATAATAAAATTCCCAAGTTTTAGAAGAGATTGTTACAGAGCAATAGATGCTGTGGAAGAGATAATAAGGGTTTATGGGTATTCAAATATAGAAGAAACAATAAGACCAGTTAACTTTAATTATAACTCCTTCAAAAGTTCTTTGCCTTTAGAGTACAAAATTAGAGAGATACTTGGTAATTATCTTTATGAAGTATATAACTTTTCATTTACTAGTATAGAAGAAGTAAAAAAGTTTAACCTATTTGATGAAAAAAATATAATTAAAATAAGAAATCCTATGAACTCTTTTTATTCTTACATGAGGACAAGTCTTGCAGGTGGATTATTTAATAATATTATTAATAATACTGATAAGGGAAATCCTAATCTTTTGTTGTTTGAGATAGGTAAAATATTTTATTATGATAATGAGAACATAAAAGAAGTTAAAAAATTAGGAATTATAGGAAATGGTATTTTGTATAAAAATTGGATGGGTGAGGAGAAAATAGATTTCTATACAATAAAAGGTATAATTGATAATCTTCTTTTAACGTTTGGGATTAATTCAAATTATGTACCCACTGACAAAATAAAGTTTTTACATCCTAATAAGAGTGGTCTTATTTACTATAGGGATATTTTAATAGGATTTATTGGTGAAATTAATCCATATATATGTGATGATAGAATAAAACCATATTATGCTGAACTTGATCTTGAAAGTATTGAAAATATTATAAATAATAATAAGAAAAATGTTTATAAGGAGATAAGTAAATACCCAACAGTAAGAAAAGATTTATCATTTGTTATGAATAAAGACATGAATGTTTCAGAGGTAATTGAGATCATAAGAAGCAATAATCTTGTACAGAAAGTTGAAGTTATAGATGTTTATACAAATCCTAAAATAGGGGAGGATAAAAAAAGTGTTACATTTTCTTTTTTAATTCAGTCTTATGACCATACTTTTACAGATGATGAAATTAATTCAATTATGAGTTGTATAATAGAAAAGGCAAAAAATAAAGGGGTATATTTAAGAGATAAATAATGGATATAAACGAAGCTTTAGACCTTCTTGAAAATGCTGTAAATAGATTGGAAAATTATTTGATAAATCTTACTAAAGAAAAAGATTTTTTGATAGAAGAAATAGAAAAAAATGAAAAGCTTATCGAAAGATATAGGAGAGCCAAAGAAGTTACAATAGAAAAATTGAAATCAATAAAAGAGGTTATAAAAAGAAATACTTTTGAATCAAAAGAGGAGGCAACATCTGGCATAAAAATAACTATGGTAGATGATGAATAATGGAAGAAAAAATAGAAATTGAAATATTTCATACAAAGTTTACACTTATTTCAAATAATAGAGAGAAAACTATTAAAATAGCTAAGTTTATTGATGAAAAAATGAAAGAAATTTATAATATTACTGGTATATCCTCAAGTTTAAAGCTTGCTATTCTGGCAGCACTTAATATTGCTGATGAACTTTTTACTTTGAAGGAAAATAGTTTTGGTTTAAAGCCTAATGAAAGTGATTTTATAGTAAATAGAATTATAGGGTTAACAAATAGAATTAAACATATTTTGGATAATAAAATTGAAGAGTGATGTATTTGTTCTTGGTGCAACAGGTAGTATAGGTTACTCCAGTCTTAAATCAATAAAAAAAACTAATTCAAAACTTATAGGTTTTAGTTTTAACAAAAATTTAGATAGAGCAATAGAGATAATAAGAGAATACAATCCTGAGTACATTTTAACTTTTGATAATGTTTCTTATAATAAAATAAAAAATAGCTTTAAAAACTTGTTTTATGGGGAAGATGGATTAAGAGAAATAATATCAAAACTTAACAAAAACACTAAGTTTATAAATGGCATTTATGGTACAGATGGGATAAAATCCTCTTTTATCATAGCTGAATCTGGGTTTGACCTTCTTCTTGCTAATAAAGAGAGCCTTGTAATGGGTGGAGATGTTTTTACAAAAAAGTTTACTTCTTCTAAACTTTTACCTATAGATAGTGAGCACTGGGCACTTTTTAATATTTTAAGGTTTATTGATAAGTCCCATATAAAAACCTTTTATCTTACAGCTTCTGGCGGTATTGTGTTTAAATGCAATAAAGATTTTAAAACATTAACTATTGATGACTTAAAAAAACACCCTGTATGGGATATGGGGATTGAAATAACAGTAAATAGTTCTACAATGGCTAATAAAGGCCTTGAATTAATAGAGGCAAAAGAACTGTTTAATATAGATCCTAATAATATAATTGTAGTAATTCATCCTGAGGCATTTGTTCACTCAATGGTTAAGTTAAAATCAGGAGCTATTATTCCATATATATCTAATCCAGATATGTGTGAACCTATTACTGGGGCTTTATTGTATCCAGAATATTATGAAGATTATTTTGGTATTGAAAATAAGACTTTCAATTTTTATAGTGTAGACTTTAAAAAATATCCTATGTTGGAACTTGCTTATGAAGTATCTAAAAAGGGGTTGGCTTATCATATATGTTATACAGTATCAAATGAATTCTTTGTTAGAGAGTTTATAGAAAGAAGAATATGCTTTACTGATATATATAAAAATGTTTATAGTACTTTGAGTAAGTTTAAGCCAGATAGAGTTGTTAGTAATATAGATGATATTTTTTATCTTATAGATTATTCTAAAGATATTGTATATAAGTTTTTAAAAAAAGTTTAGAGGTAACAAAATGATTTTTTATGCTTTATTAGGGTTTATAATACTTGTATTTTTTCACGAATTTGGTCATTTTATAATGGCTAAAATTGTGGGCATAAGGGTTGAAGAGTTTGCTATTGGAATGGGCAAGTCAATAGTAAGTAAAAATTATAAAGGCACTTTATACAAAATAAACATATTTCCTATTGGGGGATATTGCAAACTTAAAGGGCAGGATGATTTTAGTGCTAAAATAGAAAACTTTGATGAAGATAGTTTTTATGGAAGACCTGCTACTTCTAGAATACTTGTGGCTTTTGGAGGCCCTTTATTCAGTTATTTATTAGGTTTTTTTCTTTTATTTACTGTTCTGTATTTTACAGGAGAAACAAAACTTAATTATACAAAAATTGCAGTTTCTTCAGACTCTCTTTTAAAAGATGGAGATGAGATAGTTGAAATAAATAATAAAAAAATAGATAATTGGCAGGACCTTCAGATTGAACTGTTATCAAAAGCCAGAGAAAATACTAGCATTAAAGTAAAGAGAGATGGTAATTTAATAAATATTGAAAATTTTTTTTATGATCCTTCAAGAGAGATAATAGCAAGATACAAAAAATCTATACCTATAATAATAAATGTTTTAAAAGATAGTCCTGCGGATAAGGTTAAAATAAGACCATACACAAGAATAGTCTCTATAAATAATATAATTCCAAGTGATGAAGCAAAACTGTTTTACGCTATAAATTACTCTAATTTACCTTTATCAATAAAATTGGAAGCCCCAAAAAATATCTTTGGGGTTATCGTGTTAGATATTATAGATTATCTTGATTATTATTTTGATTTTAAAAGGGATAACATTTATTCTTTTATTCAGAATTTTATTGACTTTAATACAGTTTCTATTATGCCACAATTAAGTAACGAGAGGAAAATTATAGGTATACAATACTACTTTAGAGAATATGAAATTGATAAGTATGTAAAAAAAATTAATTATACAATTTTTGAGAGTTTTGATAGAGCATTTTCGCAGTCATTTAATGTTATTATGCTCAGTGTAAAAGGTATATCAAAAATATTTAAAGGGGAGATAGATGTAAAAAGTAATGTAGCGGGGCCATTAAAAATATTCAAACAGTTAGGGGAAGCAGGAAGTTATGGTGGTATTTTTGCTTTCATGAACTTTACAGCTATAATAAGTTTAGCACTGGCTTTTTTTAATCTTATACCTTTTCCAGCATTAGATGGTGGTCATATTGTTGTTAATTTTTTTGAGGTAGTGGCAAGGAGAAGGCCAAGTCCAAAAATAATAGGTGCTATACAGGTAGTTGGTATAGTTATTTTATTATCTTTGCTTTTTATTGTTTCAATTAATGATATTTTTGGTTTATAATTTGAAATTTTAGAATTTTATTTTAAAATTTAAATTCTGTGAAATTTTATTATGTTTTATATTAATTTAATAGGAAGGAGTTTTTATGAAAATATATATAAATGGTAACTTTTACACTAAGGATGAAGCTAAAATATCAGTTTTTGACCATGGTTTCCTTTATGGAGATGGAGTTTTTGAAGGTATAAGGATATATAATGGTAGGGTTTTTAAGCTTAAAGAACATATTGACAGATTGTATGATTCAGCAAAAGCTATAATGCTTAATATACCCATGAGTAAGGAAGAACTTATAAAAGCAACACTGATTACCTGTAAAGAAAATAATTTGTATGATGGTGGTTATATAAGGCTTGTTGTATCAAGAGGTGATGGTGACCTTGGACTTAATCCATATAATTGTAAAAAGGCAAACGTAGTAATTATAGCAGCGACTATAAAGTTATACCCTGAAGAGTTTTATGAAAAAGGGCTTAAGATAATTACTGTTCCAACAAGAAGAAACCTTCCCGAAGCACTGAGCCCTTCTATAAAATCACTTAATTATCTTAATAATGTAATGGCGAAGATAGAGGCTATAAATGCTGGTGTTGAAGAGGCTTTAATGATAAATCAGGAAGGATATGTGTCTGAATGTACTGGTGATAATATTTTTATTGTAAAAAACAATACTCTTATTACTCCACCATCGTATATGGGGATTTTAGTTGGAATAACAAGAAATAGCGTAATGGAAATAGCAGAAAAAGATGGTATAAAGGTTGAAGAGAGAGTCCTTACAAGATACGATGTATATACTTCTGACGAGTGTTTTTTAACAGGTAGTGCTGCTGAAATAATTCCTGTGGTTGAAATAGACAGGAGGTCTATAGGCAATGGATTTGTCGGCAAAATAACGAAAAGGCTTATTAAATTGTTTAGAGAATATGTAAAAACTAATGGTGAAATAATACCAGAATGATTTAATGGGGGTATAATTTGAGTAAAAAAATATTAATAGTTGATGATGACCCAATAAATCTTAAACTGTTTAAAATAATAGCAGAGAAAAACAATATAGAATATGATTATGCAACAGATGGATTAGTAGCAAAGGAACTTATAATAAAAAATAACTATAGTTTAATACTACTTGATATAGCTTTGCCTGGATTAAATGGAATTGAGTTGCTTGATTTTATGAAAACATTAGAGAATAGACCTAAGGTTATAGCAATAACAGCTTATGCTATGGATGGGGATGAGGAAAAGATACTTGCTGCTGGTGCCTGTGAATATATTCCTAAACCTATAAATGTTGAAGAGCTTGTAAAAAAAATAAATAAATATTTAAAATAATTATTATAATTATAACTTTAGTATATTTTTATTAAAGGCTAAAATATGACTAATTTTTACAGTCTTATAGAAAACAATGATGAGTTTATTATTGTAAATAAGTCGGCAGGTATATCAACCATAAAAGAATCAAGAAATGATTTTTGTTTAAAGTCTTTACTTGAAAGTAAAATTGGTCAAGATCTATATACTGTTCATAGACTTGATAAAGATACATCAGGCCTAGTTATTTTTGCTAAGAGTCTAGAATCTCATAAAATATTTAATCTTATTTTTGAGAATAGGGAGGTTTATAAAGAGTATTTAACTGTTGTATATGGTGACTTTCCTGGTAAGATGGAAATAAACTATCCAATAGAAGATGGTGGAAACAGAATGAAGATTTCTGAAAATGGGAAATATGCATTAACAAATGTTGATGTTATTGAAAGCTTCGGGCAATTTTCCTTATTAAAAGTAATACTTCATACAGGGAGGAGACATCAGATAAGAGTTCATTTGTCTTTTTTAGGTTATCCTATTGTTGGTGATACTTTATATGGTTATAAAAAACCTTTATATCTTTCAGAAATAAAGAAAAAGTATAAAACTAAAAATGAAGAAAAGCCAATAATATCCAGGACTGCTCTTCATTCATCAAAATTATCTTTTAAGTATAAGGGTGTTGATTATTGTTTTAATGCTGTATTGCCGAAAGATATGAAAGCATTAATATATCAGTTAAGGAAAAACTTTATAGGAGCTAATGTTTGAAACCATTATTTATAGTTTTTGAAGGTATAGATGGTAGTGGTACAACTACTATATCAAAGTTGATTTCTAAAGAGATTAATTCTGAATGGGATAAAGAGCCAACAGATTCAGAGATAGGTATTATAATAAGGGGAATACTTTCTGAACATAAACCTATAAATCCAATAACACTTTTACAACTTTTTATAGCAGACAGAGCCAATCATCAGGATAAAATAAATAAGTTTTTAAAAAGTGGTAAAAGTATTGTTCTTGATAGATATATACCATCTACTCTTGCTTATCAAGGTATTACTTTTGAAATAAATGACCTTTACAACCTTAATAAAAACTTTATAAAACCAGATATTGTATTTTATCTTGATATATCTCCAGAAGTTGGTATGGAAAGGAAAAAAAAACAAAAAGGAACTCTTGAATTGTATGAAGATATAGATGTTTTAAAAAAAGTTTATGAGAAACATATATTTTCTTTTCAATTCTTGCAAAAAGAGGGGTGGAATATTTATTTTATTGATGCTAATAGGAGTATAGATGAAATAAAAAAAGAGGTTTTAAATAAATTGAAGGAGTTCTATAATGCTATTTAATAATGATAAAAGGAAGATCCAGAGAAGACTTATGCCTGAACCAAGACTTATAATAGATGGTAATATAGAGGGATTTATTGAAGATATTTCACTTGAAGGGGCTGGTATTGTTGTTAATCCAGAGATAGACTTTAAAGAGATTTCTTTTATCATAGACTTTGGAAGATTTTTAGCTTTTAAATCAATTAAAATAAACAAAGCAAAAGTAGTCTGGTCTAAAGAAAACTATTATTACAGTCTTAAAAAAGTTGGTATTCAGTTTATTGACATACCAGATACAGATAAAGAAAATCTTAAAAACTTTTTATCATTCTGGAATAAAGATGAAAAGGAGATTATAGAGTATATAAATGAACTTGAGAAAATAGATATAAAAAATATGAATGAAGTTGAGCTTGAGAATCTTTTATCTCAATTCTCGTTTTTAAGGGTTGTTCCATTAACAAACTCTGTAGTTGATCTTATTAAAAGGATAAATATATTTAAAAGGCTTATAAAAACACTTGATAAACTTAATGATTTTGGTAGAGAAGAATTAAAAGAACTTGAGAATACTGTTCAAGCATTTGAAAATGTGGGCAATATGATGAATTATGAGATGAGAGAAAAAGAGGAAATAATAGAGGCTTATGAAAAGCTCCAAGAGTTTATGAGAAAAGAGATAATGGAGAGAGACAAGATACTTGAAGCTACTCAAAAGGCATTAGATATGGCAAATATTGAGAAAAGACAGAAGGATGAAACAATAAAGGCTTTAGAATATGTTTCAAGTCTTATGAGAGAAGAACAAATAGAAAAAGAACAGGTTATAAAAGCTTATGAGCAGTTACAGGAAGTTTACAGAAAAGAGTTACTTGAAAAAAATAATCTTATTAATGCTTATGAAAAGTTACAAGAAATATACAATAATGAAATGTCAGAGAGAGATAGGATAATACAGATGCATCAATTATTTGAGGAATTGGTAAGAAATGAGCTTATAGAAAAAGATAGAGAAATATCAGTAAGAGAAATGTTATCTGAAATAGCACGAGAAGAGATCCTTGAAAAAGAAAAAATAATAGAAGCTTATGATTCATTTACTTCAACTATAAAAGATCAGATAATACAAAAGGATATAATGTTAGGAAAAATTGAAAAGATTAAAAAGGAGTTCAAGGATGAGGATAAGTAGGATTTACTTCAATACTCTTAAAGAGGTTCCTAAGGACGCAACTGTAAAAAGCCATATATTGATGATGAGAGCAGGTCTTATTGTAAGGCTTTCAAGTGGTATATACGCATATTCACCTATAGGTTACAGGTCTATAAAAAAAATAATAGACATTATAAGAGAAGAAATGGATAGGATAGGTGCTCAAGAGTTTTTGTTGCCAATACTTACTCAAAAAGAGTTATGGGTTGAAACAGGCAGATATGAACTTATGAAGAATCTTATGTTTAAGACTATTGATAAAAATGGACAGGAATATATATTAGGACCGACTCATGAAGAGGTTTTTTCTGATATCATAAGAAGATATCTTAATTCTTATAGGCAACTTCCACTTATAGTTTATCAGGTTTATAAAAAATTCAGGGATGAGATAAGGCCTAGATTTGGAGTAATGAGAGGAAGAGAGTTTATAATGAAAGATGCATATTCTTATCATAGAGATTCTGAGGACCTTGATAAAACTTATCAGGATATGAGGATTGCTTATAGAAGATTTTTTATAAGATGTGGATTAGACACTGTTCCTGTTATGGCTGATTCTGGTGCAATGGGTGGAAAAGAGAGTGAAGAGTTTATGGTACGGAGTACTATTGGAGAAGAGACTATAATTGAGTGTTTAAAATGTGGGTATGTTGCAAATTCAGAAAGAGCAATATCGTATAAAGAGTATGTAAAATCGAATGAAGAGCTTAAAAATATTGAGCAGGTTTATACACCATCAGTAAAAACAATAGAAGAATTAATAGATTTTTTCAAAGTATCACCCCAAAAGTTTATAAAATCTTTGGTTTATAAAACTGAAGATGGTGAAAATATTCTTGCTTTAATTAGAGGAGACCTCGAGATTAATGAAGTTAAACTTTCAAATGCTATTGGGGGCAAACCTATATCTCTTGCTGATGAGGAAACTGTTCGTAAAATAGGATCTGAGATAGGCTTTGTAGGACCTGTAGGTATAAGTAATTTGAGAATTATTGCAGATGAATCTGTAAAATATATTGTAAATGGTATTACAGGTGCAAATAAAAAAGATTATCACATAAAAAATGTAACACCTGAAAAGGACTTTAAAGTTGAAAAGTATATTGATATAAGTTTAACGAAAGAGAACGATCTATGTATAAACTGTAAAACTCCTTTAAAGTCTTTTAAAGGTATAGAGGTTGGGCATATATTTAAATTGGGTTATAAATATAGTAATGATATGAATATAGAGTTCTTAGATGAAAATGGTAATAAAGTTAAACCTATAATGGGTTGTTATGGTATTGGTATAGATAGGACTTTAGCAACAGTTATAGAGCAGTCTAGCGATGAATATGGTATAATCTGGCCTATAACTATAGCCCCTTTTAAGGTTATAGTAATACCTCTTGTTGAGAATTGCTATGAAATAGCCGATAAAATATATAACAATTTACTAAATGAAGGGATAGACACATTAATTGATGACAGACAGTTAAGCCCTGGCATTAAGTTTAATGATGCTGATCTTATTGGTATACCTATAAGGGTAACCATAGGTAAGAATTGGGTTAAAAATGGTGTTATTGAGATAAAATTAAGAGATGGTTCAGGAAATTATGAGGTTAATGAGAATACAGTTATTTATGAGATAAAAAAGATAATAGAGATAAAAGAAAAAGAGATAAAACAAAAGTTAGATAGCATTTCAAAAATGGTTTGACAAATAATTTAATTATTGTTTTACTATTTAATAGAAAAAAGTAAAGAAATTAAAGGCGGAAATTATGGATGATGTAGCAAAGCATTTTGGTGATTTCAGTGCTTTTTTTGATCAATATGAACGTAAGATAATGAAATTAAGAAATCTACTTGAAATAGTTAAAATAATAAACTCAACTCTTGAGGAAGCCAAGCTTGTCCAGACAATTCTTTATTCATGCCAGGGTCAGTTTTTAATTCAGAATGCAACTATATTTGTTCTTGAGGATGCCGATAATTTTATTTTTAGAGATAAACTATCAATAGGGCTTGAAAAGGAATATTTTGGGATAACTATTTCAAAAAATAGTTATATTTTTAAGATTTTTAATTCAGATTCCAATAGATTAAGGGCTGCTGTTTTTTTTAATTCTATTAAAAATAGTATAGAGGACCCTATAGAACTTGCTAATATTGAGCAACTTAACCCTGAGATAATATCTCCTTTATGGGGTAAAAATGGTCTTTATGGTTTTCTAATTCTGGGGAAAAAACTTGATGGTGAGAAATTTAATAATGATGAAATAACATATATTTACCAATTTGCAGAACTTTCAGCAATATCAATAGAAAATGCTAAGCTTTTTGAAATGGCTATAATGGATAGAATGACAAAACTCTATAACCACCAGTATTTTAAAAACAGGTTAATAGAAGAGATAGAGAGATGTAAAAGATATAACAGTAAACTTTCACTAATGATGTTTGATATTGACCATTTTAAAAGTTTTAACGATACTTATGGACACCAACAGGGGGATATAGTCCTTAAGGAGACAGCTAAAATAATAAAAGAGTCTGTAAGAGGATCTGATATACCTGCAAGATATGGTGGAGAAGAGTTTGGTGTTATATTACCTGAAACTTCTATTGATGATGCATTTATTGTTGCTGAAAAAATAAGAAAAAGAATAGAAAAACACCCATATCCAGGTCAAGATAAACCACTCTTTGTTACTATAAGTTGTGGTGTTGCTGAGTTTCCAAAAGATAAAAAGGATTTTACACTTACCGACTTTGTTGAGATCGCTGATATTGCCTTATATTATTCAAAAAGGAGCGGAAGGAATAGAGCAACATTGTATTCTGATGATATAAATAAAAAATTAGATAAAATGAGAGAGGAAAAAGAGGAGGGTCATTAAAAAAATTTTTTTATTGAATTAATTTTAATCGTAAATTTTTTTATTTAAATTTCTAAAACAATAACATTTTATATTTATAATCTCATAAAAGACAGAAAGTTCAATAAATTTAAATTAGTTTTTTTCTAATTAAAAATCAGAAGAGGTAATTATCATGAATAATGATATATTAAAACAGCATAAAATAAGTGAATATGAATATAAACTTATCTGTGATTATATAGGTAGAGAGCCAAATATTAATGAAATTGGTGTTTTTTCAGCAATGTGGAGTGAACACTGTGGATATAAAAATACAAAACTTTTACTAAAGAATTTACCGACAAAAGGTAAAAGAGTTGTTTTTGGACCTGGAGAGAATGCTGGTGTTATTGATATAGGGGATGGTGATTTTATAGTATTTAAAATAGAATCTCACAACCATCCTTCATCAGTTGAACCTTATCAAGGTGCTGCAACAGGTGTTGGTGGTATATTAAGGGATGTGTTTACAATGGGGGCAAGACCTATTGCTATACTTGATTCTTTGAAGTTTGGTGATCCATCTTTATCAAGGACCAAACACCTAGTTGATGGCGTTGTAAGGGGAATAGGTGATTATGGCAATTGTGTTGGTATTCCGAATGTTGGTGGAGATACATTTTTTGAAGACATATATAACCAAAATATACTTGTTAATGCTATGTGTGTTGGTTATGCAAGGAAAAAGAAGATTGTAACCTCAAAGGCAACTGGTATTGGCAATGTTCTTGTATATTATGGTGCAACAACAGGAAGAGATGGTGTTCATGGTGCAAGTTTTGCTTCTGCTAAACTTGATGATGAAGGACCAAGGTCAGCTATTCAGGTTGGTAATCCTTTCCTTGAAAAACTTCTTTTAGAGGCTACTTTAGAGCTTATTGAAAAAGACCTTATAATAGCAGCTCAGGATATGGGGGCTGCAGGACTTACGAGTGCTTCAACTGAAATGGCAACAAAAGGTAATTTAGGCGTTGTTTTAAATCTTGATTCTATACCAAAAAGAGTTTCTGATATAACACCTTATGAGATGCTTTTGTCTGAATCCCAGGAGAGGATGCTTGCCTTAATAAATCCTTCAAACTGGGAAAAAGTAAAAAAGATCCTTGAAAAATGGGATTTAAATGGTGTTATAGTAGGTGAACTTATAGAAGAAAAAGTATTTAAAGTTACTTACAATAAAGAGGTTGTTGTTAATCTCCCATTAGATTCAATAGTTGAAAAGGTCCCATTATATAAAAGAGAGGTTTTACCTAAACCTTCATATTTTTCTAAACTGGAACCTCTTCCGGATAATTTTTATTCAATCAGTATTAAGGATGCTTTAATTAAAATGCTTTCTTCTCCTAATATTGCCTCTAAGAAATGGATATATCAACAGTATGACCATATGATAGGTGATTCTACTGTGGTTAAGCCAGGTGAAGGAGTAGGTGTTATAAGGGTTTTTAGTGGCAGTAAGTTTAAAAATTTTATAAATAAAATTTTTTGTAAAGGCGAAAAAGGTATTGCACTCACTACTACAGCTAATCCAAGATATTGTTACCTTGACCCTGAAAAAGGTGCTATGATAGCAGTAGCGGAGGCTGCAAGAGATGTTATTTCTGTTGGGGCAGAGCCTGTAGCAATAACAAACTGTCTTAATTTTGGTAATCCAGAAGACCTTGATGTCTATTACCAGCTTTATTATACTATTGAGGGGATGAAAAAAGCATGTACAGTACTAAATACTCCTGTTACTGGAGGAAATGCTTCGCTTTATAATGAAGGGGAATTAGGTTCAATTTATCCTACACCTGTTATAGGTATGGTTGGACTGATAAAAGATGTTTCAAAGGTTGTAAAACCAGACTTTAAAAAAGATACAATAATAATTCTTTTAGGTAAAAAAACAGAGAGAATAGACGGGAGTGAGTTTGCTAAACTTTTTTTTAATAAACTGGGGAATAAATGTCCTGATATTGATCTTGATTATGAGAAAAAAGTTCAAGAATTAGTTTTAGAGATTATAAATAAAGGTTTTGTAACATCAGTTGATAGTGTAAACCTTGGTGGGGTAGGGATAAGTTTTATAAAAGGTTGTATAAGAGGGAATGTAGGTGGTAAGTTAAGACTGAAGGGAAATATAGCTACACTTTTTGGTGAAACTCAAAGCTGTTTTATTGTTGGTGCTAAAGCTAATAAAGTGGAAAAGATAAAAAGACTTGCAATAAAAAATGGGGTTGATTTTGAAATTATTGGCAATATATCAGAGGATAAAAAAATAGAAATATGCCTGGTTAATGAAAATAATGAGAATAGAGAGTTTTTCAATTTAGATGAATTAAAAAATATTTATGAAAATGGTTTTGAGAATGCAATAAAGTAAAATTTGGTATTTTATTTGCTATATATTTTTTACTTTTAATACTTATTATTATAATTTTTTAGGGTACTTTTATGTTAAGAAAGAATTTTTCTTTTTATTTTAAATCACTTTTAAGTATTATAGTAAATATTTTAAATATCAAAAAAATAAGAGTTCTTATCCTATTTTTTATTTCACCTATGTTTTTAAATGGATATTTACTAGATAAAAATGATATTATAGTATACAAAGTTTTGAACTCTTATAGTATAGCAAGTACTGTTTTAAAGATATCGAAGAAAGAAAATATTGACCCACTTATAGTTACTTCAGTAATAATTTCTGAATCTTCAGGATATAAGTTTGCTAAATCTTATCTAGGTGCAACAGGGCTTATGCAGCTTATGCCTGTTACAGCATATTATATCACGGAGAGAGTTGATAAAGATCTTTATAAGATTTTAAGAAATAATTCATTTTATCTCTATGATCAAAAAGTGAATATAAATCTTGGGGTAATGCACCTTAAAGCAATGTATGACTTTATGGGACAGAATTGGGAAAAAGCTTTACATATATATAATCTTTCGGTAAGTATGTATTTTAATGGAAGAAGAAATTATAGGTATGTTAATGATATATTAAAGAGAGTTGAAAAATGGAAAGACGTATAATAGATTTGCATAATCATACATTTTTTAGTGATGGTGAACTTATACCAAATGAACTTGTTCAGTCAGCAAGATTTAAAGGTTACTCTGTTGTTGGTATATCAGACCATGTTGACTTTACAAATTATGATGAGATCCTTAATAAGCTATTGGGAGCAAAGGAGTTTTTAAACTCATATGATGATATAAATGTTTTTATTGGTGTTGAGATAACGCATGTTAAACCATCACTTATTGAGAAGTTAGTTTATAAAATTAGAGAAAAAGGTGCTGAATATGTAATAGTTCATGGGGAGACAATAATTGAACCTGTGGAAAAAGGTACAAATAGGGCAGCAATAGACTCGTGTGTTGATATATTAGCTCATCCAGGGTTTATAAGTGATGAGGATGTTAAACTTGCGTCTAAAAATAATGTTTTTTTAGAACTTACAAAAAGAAAAGGTCACTCTCTTACAAATGGACATGTTGCAAGACTTGCTCAAAAGTATTCAGCTCCTTTAATAGTTGGGTCAGATAGCCACACATATTCAGATATTTATTCATCTTTTGAAGAATATAAGTCTATATTTTTAGGTTCAGGCCTTGATGATAAAGAGTTTGATTTCTATTATAAAAAAGTAATGGGGAAAATAGAGAGTATCAAAATATTATAGTATATCATATTTTATAATTCTATCTTCTTTTATTATTATCATTTTTTTCTCAAGATCAATTTTGAATATTTTTTTTATTCTCTTTTCTATAAAATCCAGAGAATAAGGTTTAAAATCAAGCAGTACTATCCCTTTTATTTTGTTTTTTAAAGCATTTTCTGCGATCTGTTTATTAAATGTAATTAAAATACACTCATAATTTAAACATATTTTTATAATATTTTCATTATCAAGTCCATTTTTTATTTCATCGACTCTAGCTATTTTAATGCCATTTTCTTTAATACTCTCTACAATTTCTAAAGGTATGTTTTCATCGGCCAATAATCTCATCTATGACCTCTTTTATACCTTTTTTTCTATTTTTATTTTTGTATTTAAGAACGCCTATTATTTTTTCTTCATCTAGTTGGGGGTAGTTTTTTATAATATCTTTTATACTCCAGCCGTTTTCAATCAAGTTAGATACAAACTCTAAAGTTAATCTTGTATTTTTTATTTTATATCTTTGGAGTATTTCATCATATTCTATTTCTATAGGTTTATTAAACATTTTTTACTCCTTTATATCTTATTTTTATTGGATTAAAATTAAATTAGATTATTTTTAATTTTTGTTAAGCTTATGTTAATTATTTCTTAAATCCATAAAAATAATTATTGATTTTTGTTTATTAGATGTTATTATTTAATTAAGTTATATTTAAAATATTTTTATAATGTTTATCTTTTTTAGTAAGTTAAGAAATAAATTATAAAATAGGAGGTTTTTTATGTGGGGTCAAAACTTAAATATTATGCTGACAAGAATGGGAGAGGGGGCTATATACTTTCTCTTAGGTCTTATTGTAATGTTGTTGGGTAGACTTATATGGAATTTAATAACAAGATATGATTCTAATAGGGAGATAGGAGATAAAGATAATATATCAGCTGGTATTGCTGAGTTTGGCTTTTTAATTGCTCTTGCAATAATAATATGGGGTTCAATAAAACAGGATAGAGGTGATATACATTTAGAGATAGATCTTGTAATATCTTTCCTTTATAGCATATTTGGGCTTATATGTCTTACTATAGGAAAGTTTTTTCTTGATCTTATAACTCCTTTTAAACTTGATAAAGAGATAGAAGAGGATAAAAATCAAGCAGCTGGTTGGCTTCAGGCTGGATTCTATATAGGAGTGGCTATAATAGTACAGGCTGTTATATAAATAAAGTAAAAGTGGTTTAAGGGTGAGATATTTATATAATTTTTTATTTATTCTGTTAATTGTTTTTTTTATAATATTAAACTCACCCTATTTGTATTCAAGGTCTAATAGGGAGAGTTTAGTTATTGGAATATATGAGAATAAACCACTTGTTTATACTGAGAACGGTCAACCAAAAGGTATATATGTAGATATAATAAAGGAATTTGTAAATGATAATAATTTAAATTTAAAAATTGAATTCTATGTTGATGAGTTTGTTAATCTTCTTGAACTATGTAAAAAAGGTGAGATTGATATTATTACTGCTATAGCCTATTCTAAGGAAAGGGAAAAGTTTATAGACTTCTCAAATGAATCAGTTATTATAAATTGGGGGGAACTGTTTGTTCATAAGGATAAAAAAGAACTATTTGATAAGAATTATACTAAATCTAGAAAATATACTATTGGTGTTGTAAAAGAAGATATATATTTTAAAGAATTTGATTTATTAACAAAAAAACTACTTAATATTGAGCCTGTTTATGTTTATTTTAGAGATTATGCTGAGGTTTTATCTTCTCTTGAAAAAAAGATAGTTGATATAGGTATAGTTGGCCGCTTTTTTGGTTTTATGAATAGAGCTTTATACCAAAATATTGAACCTTTATCTATATTTATAAGACCTGTTGAACTTAAGTTTGGTTTTAGAAAAGAGTTTGATAAACATATTATAGAGCTTATAGATGATAAATTGCGAGAAATTAAAAAAACAAATTATTTTCATAATAGCATATTGGCAAAATACATAGTCCCTGATAAACATATATTTTTTAATTCCACACTGATTAAATATGTATTTTACGTAATTATATCTTTGTTTTCTCTATTAATTATTTCTTTTATTATTGGGTTTATACTTAACAAAAAGGTAAAAAGACAGACTGCTATATTGCAGAATCTTGTTAAAGAAAAAGATATTCTTATAAAAGAACTTCATCATAGGATAAAAAATAACCTTCAAATAATAAAGAGTATGACTTTTTTACAGATGATAAACCCTATCTCTTCAGATTCATCTAAGGATATTGAAATGCTTTATAACAGAATAGAGTATTTTGGGGAGTTTCACAAGATATTGTATGATAATGAAGGATTTGAAACTGTTAAGGCACTTCCTCTTTTTGAATTATTTGTAAAAAAGGTTATGAATCTTAATATTGCCCTAAAATTAGATATTAAAATTGATGATTTTGAGGTTGATATAGAAAAAGCTATTAAAATAGGGATAATAATAGGGGAGATATTATTGTTTCTTAAAAATAATATTGATATTAATACAGAAAATTATCTTTCTTTTTATATGAAAAAAGAGATTAATGAAATTATAATAATATTTGAATATAGTGGCTCCTGTGATATCATAATTGATAAGTTTTTAAATGATATGATCTCTTCTAAAATGTTTCAACTTATGTTAAAACAATTAAGAGATGATTATAAAGTTATTAAGGGTGATAACTCTTGTTCTCTTAGTATAAAGTTTCCAATCAATTAGCTTAAATTTTAGAAATATAAAAAGTTTAAATGTATAAATTGACTGAAAATGGTTAATTATTATTTTATTATTGTAAAAATCAAAAAATGAAGTAAATTTTTAAAAAAATTATATATAAATATCAAATTATAATTTAATACTTTTTTTAATCTTTTTTAATTAAATTCTATCTTATTTTTTAAATAATTTTTTAAGGAGTTTATAATGTTTATTTTTAATGATAAAAATTATGATATCAGTATAAAGTTTTTTTATGAAACATCAAAAATACCATCGTTTTTAAAAGATATAAAAGTCTTCGAGGGTAAAGAATCTCAATCATATTTTGATGCTAAAATGAAGGTGCTTTATATAGGACTTGGTAAAAGAAATAATGATAAAATGATACTTTTTAAAGCCACTGTCAATGGTTTTAGGTCAATAAAAGACTTTAGTTTTGAAAAGGTCAATATAATACTTAATAGTGTTGATAAAAATGATATTCTATTCGTTATTGAAGCTTTATTTGTGGCAAGATTTTCATTTTCAATGAAAAAAGATGAAAAAAACAGGACAATAGTTTTTATTTTTGATTCTGTTTATAAAAATTATGTAGAAGAAGCTTACAAAATAGCTGAAGCAAGGAACTTTGTAAGAAAGCTTGTTGATATGCCCTCTAATATGTTAACGACTAATGAGTTTGTTAATTATATAGAGAATAGACTTAAAAATCTTAATAATATTGATATTAAGGTTCTTGATTATGATCAGCTTATTAAAGAAAACTTTGCTGGACTTATTGCTGTTGGGAAAGGCTCATTGAATCCTCCATTTTTTGTTAAGATAAAGTATGAACCTAAATCATACAATAAGACTATATCTCTTATAGGTAAAGGGATTGTTTTTGATTCAGGTGGGCTCTCTCTTAAACCCACAGAGTCAATGCTTGATATGAAAGGTGATATGGCTGGTGCTGCAACTGTTGTTGGGATTATCGAAATTCTTTCTAAAAACAATATAGGTATAAAAGTAAATGCTTATGTCCCAATAGCTGAAAATATGATATCAGGGCATTCATATAAAATAGGAGATATTATAACTTATAGAAACGGTAAGAGTGTAGAAATAACAAACACAGATGCTGAGGGAAGACTTATTCTAGCTGATGCAATAATTGAGGCTAATAAAGACGATAGTTCGATTACTTTTGTTGTTGCAACCTTAACAGGAGCCTGTATGGTGGCACTTGGAACACATATATACGGAGTTTTTTCTTCTGATGTTGAAACTGGGAAAGTTTTGGTTGACTTTGTTAATAAAAAAACTTCAGAGAAAGCCTGGCTTTTACCTCTTTTTGAACCTTATAAAGAAAACTTAAAGTCAAAAATAGCAGATATTAAAAATGCAAGTAGTAGCAGGTGGGGTGGGGCAATAAATGCTGCCCTATTTCTTAAAGAGTTTGTTGAAAACAAAAAATTTATCCATCTTGATATTGCAGGGCCTTTTTATGATGATGGAATTGGGATTATGGATAAGATGGCAACCGGAATACCAGTTGAATCTTTGTATATGTTTTTATCTAAATATTTTATATAAAATTATTCAGTATATTTTTTTATTATTTCTTTTATTTCTTTTCTTTTTTCCAGATATTTTTCTTTCATACCGATTAACCATCTTTTATGCTCTTTTAATTTTTCAATTGAACCAAAAAAGATTTCTGACTTTTTAATAGGTAATAATTCTCCCTCTTTTAATTTGTATTCGCTTTTACATATTAGACATTTTAAAGAATCATTTTTTATTTCGAAGTATCTGCTTGAGCAGTACTGACAGATATTTTCTTTTATATCTTTTTTATTTTCATTGTTTTTTATTAAGTTTATTATATACTCTATTTTATCTAGATTATCTTTTTCTATTAATATTTCCCCTGGCAGTGCACCATAAAGGACAATACTTTCTTTTATTTTAAAGCCTGTGGCCTCAAACGGGGCTATTAATGCAAGAGGAGAATAACCTTCACCAACATCTTTTACACCAGCAATAGATATAAGAATAACAGGCTTGTTATATATTTTTTCTACTTTATTAAAAAGTGATATAAACCTATCAGTGAATTTTTTGAAAACTGAATTGGGGCCAAGGATATATACCGGTGTAGCTATAATAATAAGATCTGCGTTTATAATTTTTTCTATTATTTTGTTAAACTCGTCATTTATACTGCAATCCGCCTCCAGACATACATAACACGCTTTGCATTCTTTTATATCTTTATCGTTTATGTTTATGATTTCAATATCTCTGTTTGTATTTCTTTCTATATGTTTTAATATTAGAAAAGAATTGCCTCTTATTCTTGGAGAAAAATATAAACCTATTATCTTATTTACACTCATTATTTGTTTGTTATTTAGTCTTCATATTGTAAAAGTATATCATCAATTTTTTTTAGTGTTTTTCTAAAGCTTTCCAGTGTTTTATGAGAGTTTTTTTCAAACTTATCAATTACAAAAGCAAGTGCATACTGTATGTTGCCAAGATCTCCTATTGTTAACTCTTCAAATATTATTTTCCCATTATGGATCATAGCATCATGTTTTTCAAGATATTTTATTTGCTCTTCAGTCATTTTAGCCCTCCTAATTATTATTTGTTTATAAATGGTTAGTCTAAATAAATATAAATAATATCAAAAAAATCAATATTTTTTTAAATAAAATTCTTTAAATCATGGTATTTAATTTAAGAATTTAAATATTGTAAAATTTTATTATAAAAAATAGAAAATTGATCATTATAAACATTAGAATAGTAATAAAAGATGCTGTTGGAAATTTTTCTTTTTTCCATAAAGTTTTTATAATCCTGTCACAAGTTATTAAAAAAATACACAGAATTATTGAAACTGTTTTAAGTCCTATTGTGTAAGCGATAAAAAAAATAATTATATCTAAAATTATCAGTAGGTAAAATAGTTTTTCTTTTAAAGCAGTTGTTATTGTTCTTTTGCCCGCTTCTATATCATATTTGTAGTCTGGCATTTGATTGACTAATAGTATTTTAGTTGTAAGTATTCCTAAAATTAAAGAGATAAAAAAGATTTTGTAATCGAAGCTAAGTCTAAATAGTTGTTTAATGCCTAAATAGATAAATGGCCCAAAAAGTAGAAATATTGTAATTTCTCCAAGATAATTATAAGAAAGCCTAAAAGGGGCTGATGTATAGAATAGGGTCAATAAACTTCCAATTAATACTATTAATAAGATATTAAAACTGAAAAACTTTATCAATAAAAATATAGCTATACCTGTTGCTATTGTACTAAAGATTATACATATTAATAAGAAGGTTGTTTTTGATAATTTTTTCTCCTGTAATACTCTGCTACCCCCTGAGAATGGAGTCGGTGATAGGTTTAGAGTATCGGCTTTAAAGTCAAAAAAGTCGTTCCATAAGTTTCCTGATAAGTGAGCAGTTAGTATACCTGTTAATACTGTTATAAATGTATTATCAAAATCAAGGTTTAAATAATACCATATTATAACTGTTGATATGCCAGATATTATTACAAATGGTAATCTTAGTGCTTTTAGTATTGTTATCATTAAATTTTTTACACTTTAAATTTTAATTTTTAAAATTTATTTTATAATAAATATATTACGAAATTATATATTATTATATAATTGGTTTATTTTTAACTAATTTTTTGGATTTATTCTAAAAAATTATTATATTTTAATTAGTAATGACAGGAGGTAAGTATGTCTAAATGTGGAAAAGAAACTGAAGTATATAGTAGGGTTGTTGGTTTTTATAGACCAACTAAATTATGGAATAAAGGTAAAAAAGAAGAGTTTAAAGAGAGAAAAACATTTGGTCTTGAGAAAATTTCTAAATTAGATTCAGTAAAAAAAAGTGAAAAAAAGGTTGTCTAAAATATATTATGTATATTTTTGGTCCAGTAAACTCAAGGAGACTTGGTTTTTCTTTAGGTATAGACCTTGTTCCTTATAAGACATGTTCTTATAACTGTATATATTGTGAGTGTGGTTCAACCACACTTATTACTGATGTTGTAAAAGAATATGTATCAACAGATGATGTTATTAAAGAACTTGAGTCTTTTTTAGAAAAAGGTGTTTATAAAATTGATTATTTTACTTTTTCTGGATCAGGAGAACCAACGCTTGCTAAAAATATAAAAGATATAATCAAATATTTGAATAGAAGGGATATCAATAATATAGCAGTTTTAACTAATGGTTCTCTTTTTTACAGAGATGAAGTTATAGAAAATGTTATTGAAGCTAATATTATTATACCATCACTTGATGCAGCAAAAGAAGAGACTTTTAATATAATAAATAGACCTATTAAAAATATAAAGTTGAATGATGTTATTTTAGGGCTTGTGAAACTTAGAAAAAGGTATAAGGGATTTTTAGCATTAGAAATATTTATTATAGAAGGTATAAATACTTCTGATGAAGAGCTTTCATTGTTTAAAGAATATATAAAAAAAATAGAACCAGACCAAATCCAGTTAAATACTCTTGATAGACCAGGGATTGATAAAAGTATAAAAAAGGCACCTTATAAAACTTTAGAAAAGATTAAAGAGTTTTTGGGGCATAGAAATACTGTTATTGTTTCACGCAGAGATGAAGGTGAATTTTTTAATAATAATGAAAATAATGTAAAATTATTAATTGAAACTATCAAAAGAAGACCCTTAACAATTGAAGATATGAAAGTAATGACTGGTCTTTTACCAAAACAGATATATGATATTTTATATAGTTTAAGGGGAAAATATAATATATCTGAGGAAAATATTAACAATAATACTTTTTTTAAAATAGTTGATTAATAATACATCTACTTACAATTTTCTAATTAATCTTAATTTTATTTATCAATAATTTTTTATTTTTTAAAATAAAAAATAAAAAAAACTTGATTTTTTTTAAAAAAAAATTATTATATTTAATAACTAATAGAACATTTAATTATCGGGTGTTCTATTAGAAAACTTAAATGCTTTTTTAACCCAAGGAGGGTTATGAAAAATTCAAGGAGGTAGGAGATGTTGAAAGGATTTTATTAGTCTACCTTCCTTTCACTTGGGAAGTTCTTTCCTTAATGGACGGGGAGAATAAAAAACACATGGAGGGTGTAAAATGATTATTAATCACAACATGTCTGCAATTTATGCTAACAGGCAGCTTGCAAACAATACAATTAATTTAGACAAAAACATATCAAAATTATCTTCAGGTGAGAGGATAACAAGGGCATCAGATGATGCATCTGGTCTTGCTGTATCTGAAAAGATGAGAAGCCAGATAAGAGGTCTTAATAAGGCAGCAAAAAATGCACTTGATGCTATATCTTTTATTCAGACAACTGAAGGATATCTTGCCAGCACTCAGGATATTATTCAAAGAATAAGAGAACTTGCAATCCAAGCAGCAAACGGTATATATACAACAGAAGATAGAATGCAGATTCAGGTTGAAGTATCTCAATTAGTTGATGAGGTTGATAGAATAGCATCACATGCACAATTTAATGGTCTTAATATGCTTACTGGAAGATTTGCTAATCCACAATTGGGAGGAACACCAGGTGCAAGTATGTGGTTCCACATAGGTGCAAATATGGATCAGAGAGAAAAAGTTTATATAGGGACAATGACAGCATTAGGTTTAGGTATAAAGACTTTAAAAAGTGGTGGTGCATCTGAAATAATAAGCCTTTCTACTCCAGAATTAGCTAATACAGCAATTGGCAAATTGGATGCGGCTTTACAAAAAGTAAATAAACAGAGAGCAGACCTTGGTGCATACCAGAATAGAATGGAATTTGCGATAAAAGGAATACAGGTAGGTGCAGAAAACTTACAAGCAGCAGAATCAAGAATAAGAGACACAGATATGGCTTCTGAGATGGCTGACTTTGTCAAGAACCAGGTTCTTACTCAGTCAACTGTTGCTATGCTATCTCAGGCTAATCAAAAGAGCCAATCTGTTTTGCAGCTTTTAAGATAGGCACCTCCTTGGTACTCCTTGGGTTTAAACTAGACAGGCAGATGTAGATAAAGGCAAGGGTTTAATCCCCTTGCTTTTAGATAAAAATAAATCTCTACAAGGGGGGAGGGAAATGATTATTAACCACAATATGTCATCTATTTTTGCGAGCAGGTTTCTAAAGTCAAATGAAACCTCAATAACAAAGAATATTGAAAAATTATCTTCAGGTGAGAGGATAACAAGGGCATCAGATGATGCATCTGGTCTTGCTGTATCTGAAAAAATGAGGACGCAAATAAGAGGACTTAATCAAGCTGGAAAAAATGTTCAGAATGCTATATCTTTTATTCAGACAACTGAAGGCTTCCTTGCTCAAACTCAGGAGATAATCCAGAGAATAAGAGAACTTGCGATCCAGGCAGCAAACGGTATATATTCAAATGAAGACAGAATGCAGATCCAGGTTGAAGTATCTCAATTGGTTGATGAGGTAAACAGGATAGCATCTCAAGCTCAGTTTAATGGATTCAATATACTTACAGGAAGATTCTCAAGGCCTGCAGCAACAAATACTGCACAGGGCGGAGTTGCAACATTAAGTGGAATGTTTTTCCATGTAGGTGCTAATATGGACCAAAGAATAAGAGTATTCATAGGTGATATGAGTGCTGATGCTTTAAAGCTTGCATCAAGAAAAGAGGGTGGGGAGAGACAGCTTTTAGTTTCTTTATCAACACCAGAGATGGCTAACACATCTATAGGAAAACTTGATGAGGCATTAAAGATAGTAAATAAACAGAGAGCAGACCTTGGTGCTTATCAAAACAGACTTGAAAAGACATTAAAGGGAATATGGATAGCTGAAGAAAATATCCAGGCAGCAGAATCAAGAATAAGAGATACAGATATGGCTAATGAAATGGCAGATTTTGTTAAAAATCAGATATTAATGCAATCTACTACCTCAATGCTTGCACAAGCTAATTTAAAGTCTCAGGCAGTACTACAATTATTAAGATAATTTTTTAATTAAAAATGGGGCTTTTTATAGCCCCTTTTATAATTATAATATTTGTTTAAGGTTTGTTTTTGGATATTATAAGTCAATTAGGTAATATATTATCTTTAGTGAGTGATATAATAGTAATATCTGAAGAAGATAATATAATATTCTCAAACTCTAATATTATTGATTCTCATAAATTAAGAGAATTGCTGATTGAATTAGAATCGAATAAAGATAAAGTAACTTTAATAACTTATAATAATAAGATTATAAAAATTAATTGGAATAGTATTTTATTTTATAATTATAAAATATTTATTGGTAAAAAAGAGGAAATTAGTTTTACTAATAAGATTAAAAATTTTTTCAATAAATATTTTAATATTGAAAATACTGCAAAACCTTTTACTCAAATATTATTAAATATTATAAAGGATTTTATAAAAGAGTTTGGATTTTCCTGTGCTCAGGTAATTATAGAAAAAAATGATAAAATAATTGACAATCAACTTATAGATATATCATCTTTTCAAAGTTTAAGTCTTATTGAAGTAGAAGCTTTAAAGATATTAAAGAAAAATATTACACAAAATTCTTTTCTGGATATAAAGGACTTTGATTTTTTAGCACCAAACATAAACCCTAATTTTTTTAAGGAAAAAAATATTAATATAGATGGTTTTTTTTACATACTTTTACCGGTAAATAAAAGTTTTGATATCCATCTGTTTATTTTTAGTACTAAAGAGAGGGATTCAATAATAGAATCTCAGCAAAAGATAGCGGACTTTTATAAAATTTATGAAATATACATTATATATTTTAGAAATATATATGCTGTATATAAAGCTGAGAATCTTAAGACTAATTTTATTATACTTCTTAATCATGAACTTAGGACTCCCTTGAACTCAGTTTTAGGTTATGCACAATTGCTCTCATCTTTTACTGATAATCCAGAAATCATTGATGGACTTAATGAGATACATAATGCTGGTAAAGATATATTAGTTAAAATTGAGAGGATGATACTACTTCAGGAGCTTAAATTTTCTTCATATTCTGTAAAAAGGCAAATATTTAATTTAAAAGATGTTTTAGATAAAGTTTTAAGAGATTTAAAATATTTAATAGATAAAAAAAAGAATATAGAGTTTAATATGAAAATTAATAATTTTGAATTAAATACAGACCAGAATCTTTTTTATCATGTCCTTTTTATATTTATTGAAAATGCTATAAAGTTTACGTTAATTGGTGGAGTTTTAATAGAATCTTTAAGAGATAATAATAGGGTATTGATAAAAATAAAAGATAGTGGGCCAGGATTTGATGCTTCTAAAATTGAAAATTATTTTAAAGAGTTTTATCATGTGAATACGAACATAATGACAAGAAAGGTAGGCGGGTTAGGAATAGGTTTTTCTCTTGCTTATGAGGTTTCTAAAATAAGTAATATTAATTTTGTAATAGAAAGTAAAATTAATGTTGGAACTGAAGTTACTATTTTTATAGACAATTAATCATTTTTTATTATTTTTATTATTACTATCTCTGGTGTTGCAAATATTCTTATAGGTCCCCATGTCCCAGTTCCTTTGTGAACATATATAAGTTTGTTACTACTAATTTTATGTAAGCCTGACGGGTATTTATAATATAATGAGACTAATAGTGTAAAAGGAAATATTTGCCCCCCATGTGTATGCCCTGAAAGTTGTAAATCAAATTCTGTATTTTCAGGATATGGCCTGTGTTTAAGTAATATAGTATATTTATTAGAGTTTTTAAAAATTATATTATGGCTATTGATCTCATCAATTCCGATAATTTCTAATTCTTCTAATTCAATTGATTTGTTTCTAAGTATTTCAAATCCAGCTTTTTTATGGAGTTCTATGCTCTTGTCTATACCATAATAGTATTCATGATTTCCTAATACACTGTATTTCCCAAGAGGTGGATTTATATTTTTTAATATATCTATTATCTCATTAATCTCATGGTTATAACTGTCTATTAAATCACCTGTAAATAGAACTATGTCTGGTTTTATTTTATCATAGGTTTTTTTTATTTTAAAAGCAAGGTCTTTACCTCTTATTATACTGAAGTGGAGGTCTGATATATGCATTATTTTTATGTTATGTTTTTTTATTTTTGATGTTTTAATTTCTATTGTTTTTTCCTTTATCCTATCTGTTTCAAAATAGCCGTATATTATAAATATTAAAGTCGTTATTAAGGTCAGAAAATATGTAAAAGTTCTGTTGTTCAAGTTTAAAAATATATTTATGAGGGATAGCAAGATACTAAAAGATAGGAATAAGAATAAAAATATTAAATATAAATGTGATATAAAAATAATTGATTTTGAAAGATGATATAAACCTATTTTTAACAGAAATATTGTTATAAAAGGTAAAAAAAATAGTATTACTACCAGAGTATAAAATAGGGGTTTTAAAGTTGCAGGTAACAATGAAGTAGTTTTATATATTAAAAAGTAATTTAGTCCTGAGTAAATTATAATAACTGTTAATAAAAATATGAGATTGGTTATTTTCATTATAATAAGTCCTTTAGTTTATTTTAAATTTAAAAATAAAATTTGAAAATAAAATTTTAAGGTATAACTGTGAAAATAATTGTAAATGGTAGAGAAACTATTGTTAAACAGGGGGCAATTATTGAGGATATTATTGATAAATATGCTAAAGAATATGATATTGTTATATATAATGGATACCCGATAACAGACTTTAAAGTATTACTTAATGAAGGAGATAATCTTTTCTTTATAAAAAAGGGTGTTTTACCAGATAAGGATGAACTTGAATACCTTATGATTGCAAGGCATACTCCAAATATATACAATAAGTTAAAAAAAGCTTGTGTTGGGATAGCAGGTGTTGGAGGACTAGGGTCTAATGTTGCTTTTGCACTAGCAAGGATTGGGGTAGGTAATATTATTATTGCAGACTTTGATGTTGTTGAGCCTTCGAATTTAAACAGGCAACAATATTTTATAAAAGATATAGGAAGACCTAAAGTTGAAGCATTAAAAGATAGTTTAAAAATGGTAAACCCTTATATAAATATTGAAACTTATAATGTTAAACTTGATTCTTCAAATATAAGAGAAGTGTTTAAAAACTCCTTTATTGTTATCGAATGTTTTGATAAAGCAGAGGAAAAAACTATGCTTATAAAAAGTTTGGTCCCTGATAAAATAGTTATTGCAGCTTCGGGAGTTGCAGGTTATGGGGATAATGATGCTATTATTACAAGAAAAATAAATGATAAACTTTATATAGTTGGTGACTTTGAAAAAGAGGCTGGGATAGGTATGGGACTTATGGCTCCAAGAGTAATGATTGCAGCTGCAAAACAGGCTAATCTTGCTGTGGAGATAATAATTAATCTTTAGAAGATTTATATTTTTTATTTTGACTTTAAATATTTTTTTTGTTATTATATTATTTATCTTTAAAATAAAGGGGGGCTTTTTGAAGAAAACTTATTATTCTCTGTTTTTTTTTATTTAGTGTCTTTGTTTATTCTAACTTATTTTCGTATTCATGGGATATAATTGATCTTTTCAGAGAAAAGGTAAGAGATACCTATCTTGTAAGTAGCATATGGTATCATGATGGTGACGAGTATAGGTTTGAGGGAAGGGATAATTCTGTTACTCACCTATTTTTTGATTATAAACATGACCCGGCTTCAAATCCTCTTTTTCAAGCTGGATTAATATTTCCAATTTTTCCTAATAAAATGCTTGAAAATACTTATTCTCAAGTAAATATATTTTATCTTCATTCAAAGCCATCTTCTGTAGATTCAAGTTCTACTATAATGGTTGGTGGTAAGGTTAGTTTCGGTATTTGGGAGTACTATGAAAAGAATGATGCCCCAGCAGTAGTTGGAGATACTTATGTTGAGTTTGGGTTTGGTTATATATTATCTTCTTTCTATTCACCTTTTTTATTTTATTCTCCTTTAAGTAGGACAGCTACTTCAGATGCCTTGAGTTCTAAAAATGATAGGTTTTATTATGAGCTTAATATCCCTTTTTTGAATTTAAGTTCATACTATAAAGTTTTTAAAGATAAAAAAGATATTCCAGGTTTTGGTATAACTTATCCTGGGAAAAAGGGTGTTATTGATTATTTAGAATTAATGTTCGAAAAATACGATAAATATTATAATGTAAAACTTTATACGAGAGGTATTTTAGGATGGTTTAATATAGAAACTGAATATTTTACAAGAGATAAAAGTTTTTATTATAGCACTTTTGGTATTGAACACCTATTCTTAATAAGAGGGGATGCAAAAGGTGAAACTGCCTATTTTTCTAAAAAATATGCGTGGGGGATTGGTTTTTATGTATTTGGTGGGTATTATGATGCTACTAAGGACCCTTCTATAGAGTATAATTTTACAGAAAAAAGTGACTTTCCTTATACCTTTGGTGCAGGTGTAACTTCACAGATTCCTTTTATGATATTCCTTGATAGCTCTTTCTTGATTGGAGGAGGATTTTTAACATTAGCAGCTGTTTTTACTGATATTCCTTTGTATATACTAGGACTTTTTTTGGGAATTAATTGGGAGTTTTATTTTACAAGAATAACAGTGTCAATGGAAGGAGCACTGATCGAAGATATTGGAAGAGTGGGAAAGAGATGTATGGAAAGATGCTGCTGTATGGTGTCAATTTAGTTTTGGTGCACATTACAATGATAGAGAGACTCTTGTACGTAATCCAGGTTATGTAGAAAGAAATAGTAAATGGTCTGATATATTTTTTTATGGTAAGTTAGATGTATTTTTTTAAAAAAGGAGAGTTTATGAGAAAAATAATGATATTAATTTTTTTAATAATCTTAACTAATATTATTTATTCTTATAATATAGGAATAGTTTTTTCAGGGGGCCTTGGATGGGGTGGAGGAGTTTTTAATGCTTATGAGGGATCCCAGATATACCCTACATATAAAGGCCCTTATGGTGATACTGCTTATTCTTATGATTATGGGTTTGGTTTTTACTATAAAAACGAGGATATATTTGGTAATTTTATTTTTACTTTTTCTACAAAATGGAGTACTAAAAGATTTAAAGTCTTATATGAAAAACCAGATTCCTATAATACAAAAGAGGATTGGACTGACTATAGGGAATATACTCTTTTATCAAAGTTTTTGACTTTTTCTTTGGGTACAAGGTATTATACTTATAAAGAGTTCTTATTTGGTGGTGAGGTTTTTTTTGGTGGTGGAGTTTACTATGCTTTTTCAAGAGGTAATATGGAGATAGAAGTTAAAGATATAAGTGTTAATGACTCATGGTTTGCAAAAATAATGTTATTTAATGTTCTTTCAATGGCCAGAAAAGATGTGTCAGATATTTATAAAGGTTCTGATTCAGGTTTAAGTAATGATGAGGGTTTTTTTCTTGAAGCAGGGCTTAATTGGCCAAAAGGTGAGTCATTTTTTTTTGAGTTTTTCGTAAATTACTATTTTAGTTTAACAAGGGTTTATAAGCCTCAGGAAATAATGAATATGTATCATATTCATATAAAAGATTATAGTCCAAGGACTTTTTTAATGAATTTCTCTTTTGGTTTTTATTTATAATTGTTTATAATGTTATAACATTAAAATTATTTTTTAATTTATTTTAAATTGTTCAATAATTACGGTAGTAAGTTTTTATTTTTTAGATTTTTTTCATGAAGTTAGTTTCATAAAAATATTATAAGAGTCTTTCAAATATTATAAGCAAATATTATAAAAGTATCTTTTAATTTAAATCTAAAGGATTATATTGAAGGTTTGCTATGATTGAAATATTGAAAAAACTTCCCACCAAAAATGGCGGGAAGGAAGTTGATAAAATATATTTTAGTACATATCTGGCATTCCGTGGCCGCCGTGAGGCATGCCTTTAGCTTTTTCTTCTTCTGGTTTGTCAGCAACAGCACATTCTGTTGTTATAAATAGAGCTGCAACACTTGCTGCATTTTCAAGAGCAACTCTTTCAACTTTTACAGGGTCTATTATTCCTCTTTCCCACATATCTACCCACTCATTTTTCTGAGCATCGTATCCAATATTTGTTTTTTCTTTTCTTGCTCTATCTGCAACTATTGAACCATCAAGACCTGCATTTTCTGCGATTCTTTTTATAGGTGCTTCAAGTGCTTTTCTTACTATCATTACACCTATTTTTTGATCTCCTTCAAGTTGATTTTCTAATTCAGCTAATTTATCAGCAACCCTTATAGCAGTTACTCCACCACCTGGGACTATTCCCTCTTCTACAGCTGCTCTTGTTGCTGAAAGTGCATCTTCAACCCTTGCTTTTTTCTCTTTCATTTCTATTTCAGTTGCAGCACCAACATTTATTACAGCAACACCGCCTGCAAGTTTTGCAAGTCTTTCTTGGAGTTTTTCTTTATCATAATCAGATGTTGATTCTTCAATCTCTTTTTTTATTTGTGCTATCCTTGCATTAATAGCTTTTTTATCTCCAAAACCTTCAACTATAAGAGTATTTTCTTTATCAACTGTTACCTTTTTAGCTCTACCTAAGTCTTCCAATTTTGTTTGTTCAAGTTTCATGCCAAGTTCTTCAGATATTACCTTACCACCAGTCATTATAGCAATGTCTTGTAACATTGCTTTTCTTCTGTCACCAAATCCTGGAGCCTTAACAGCAACAACATTTAATGTTCCTCTAAGTTTGTTTAGTATTATTGTTGCTAATGCTTCGCCTTCCATATCTTCTGCTATTATTAAGAGAGGTTTACCTGATCTTGCTATGCTTTCAAGTATTGGCAAAAGGTCTTTCATAGATGTTATTTTCTTATCTGTTATTAATATAAAAGGATCTTCCAGTTCAGCAATCATATTATCTGTATTTGTCACCATATAAGGTGATAAATAACCTCTATCAAATTGCATACCTTCAACTACTTTAAGTTCAGTTGTTGTTGACTTTGCCTCTTCAACAGTTATTACACCATCATTTCCTACTTTTTCCATAGCACTTGCTATAAGATTACCGATCTCTTCATCATTATTTGCTGATATTGATGCAACCTGAGAAATTTCTTTTGTGCCTGTTATCTTCTTAGCCATTTTTTTCATTTCTTCAACTGATTTCTTAACAGCTTTTTCTATTCCTCTCTTTACATCCATAGGATTTGCACCAGCAGCAACTACCTTTAATCCTTCTTTTATCATACTATAAGCAAGTACAGTTGCTGTTGTTGTACCGTCCCCTGCTATATCATTTGTTTTTGTTGCTACCTCTTTAACCATTTGAGCACCCATATTTTCAAATGGGTCTTCGAGCTCTATCTCCTTAGCTATTGTAACACCATCGTTTGTAACATTTGGTGCCCCGAACTTTTTATCCAATACAACATTTCTACCCTTTGGACCAAGAGTAACACTTACTGCATTGTGGAGTTTTTCTACTCCTGCAAATAATTTTTTTCTAGCATCTTCATCAAACATCAACACTTTAGCCATTGCTCAACTCCTTATATTTTATTTTTGATTGTTAACTAGTTTATGTGAAAAAATTATATTTTTTGATTTTTTAAATAAACAATCATAAAAGAAACATATTAAATTTTAATAAAAAATTTCCCCAAAATCAAATTTTATACTCTTAAGTTCTCTTCTTTCTTTTATACATATATATTGTCAATAGTGATAGAGATATAAATGATAATATAGAGGAAAGTAAAAAAACTTGTTTTACACCACTTTTTTCATATATTATTCCCATGATTATTATACCAAGAAAATATCCTAATATTCTTGAAAATGAATCATAGAGAGATTGCCCAATAGCAACCAGTTTTTCTGAAAACAGTTTATGAGACAGGTATATTCCTCCGTTATAGAGAGCTGAAAAAGTAAAGGAGTGCAGTGTCTGCAATATAAATATAGGAGTGATATTATTAGAAAGATAATAGCCTGTCCATCTTATTAAACCTGAAATTATTCCTATCATTATAAACCATAATATTCCTATCTTTTTTATTATTTTATCAGTAAAATACATTACAGGTAGTTCAGAAACTACACCAATTACCCATGCAATTCCTATATACCTATCAGAATATCCTAGGCTGTTTATCAAGATAGATAGAAAGGTATCAAGTGAGGCATATGATATCTGAAAAATAAATGTTATACCTAATATTACCCAAAAATCAGGGACAATAAGTTCTTTTAAAAGTATTTTTGGTTTTTCTTTAATAGGCTTGTATTTAGGATAACTGTTTATAAAAAATATAACAATACAAGAGAAAATAGCTGAAAGCAAAAATATGTTATTTCTTAAATCTTTTATAATTAATGGAGTTATTCCGGCACTTATTAAAAAGCCTATACTTCCAAATACTCTTATTTTACCAAAGTTTTTAATATCATCACTTTCTATTATACCAATATTGTTTATAAGTATTAATGAAGATGTACTTAAAGAATATAAGCCATAAATGACTAAAAATGTTGTAAATTCATTAATATGATATAGTAAAAAAGAAAATAGTATTGTCAATACAGAATATAAAAACATTAAATATCTTATTACCTTTGTTTTGTCTATAATATAACCTGTTAATATTTGAGCAAAAAATGAGAATAGAGGCTGAGTAGATATTATAATGCCAATTTTGTAACCTGAAAAATTAAGTTCGTTTTTAAGGTATACTCCAATTAATGGTAATATTGATCCAATACCTGCGAATAGAAAAAAATTAAATCCTCTTTTCTTTAACATAATTTTATTCATTTCCTAGATTTAAAAAAGAATTTTAAAAGTTAAAATTTATAGATTTTCTAAAAAATGTTTAGTAAGAATCTTACTTTTCCAATTTTATAAATATTGCTGCTATTGTTCCTTTATTTTCAATACTCTTTATTTTTATTTTACCATTATTTTTATTTAGTATCTGATTGATCAAAAAAAGTCCTAAACCACAACCTTTCTCTTTTAAGGTCCCTAATGTTGTTTTATTTTTGTTCAGTTCTAATATTTTTTCTATCTTGTCGTGACTTATACCGATCCCATTGTCTTTTATAGATATTAGATAATTATTTTTGAACTTTCTATTTTTTATTTTTATAATCCCCCCAAGACTTGCATATTTTATTGAATTGTATATAAGGTTTCTTAATATCATTGATATTATATTTTTATTGATGGTTATTGATATTGGTTTTATGTCTAATACTATATCTATTTTTTTGTTTTTTATTTCATTTTCGTATATATCTTTTATTTCGTTTAAAACTGTGTTTATATCTATCTCTTCTTTTATTGAAGACTTTTCCTCTATCTGGTCCTTTGCCCATATTATAAGATTTTCAAGTAATTGAAATACATTCTTAAAGTTTACTTTTATTGCTGTAAGTATTGCTTCACTTTCTAATACATCTACTCTCTCTTTTTTTTCCAGAAGTTCTATAAGTGTTATTGCTGTTGCAAAGGGTGCTCTAAGGTCATGTGAGAGTATGGCAAATAATGTATTTTTTATATTATCAACTTCTTTTAATTTTTCTATTGTCTTATTTAATTCATAAGTTTTTTCTTCTATTATTTTTTCCAGTGTTTCTTTTTGTTGTTTTATTCTTTCATATATATGGGAATCAGAGGTTTCTGGGGTAAGATAAGGAGATGAGATATGTAAGTTTACAATTTTATAAGAAACTATGAGTAGTGTGGCCCTGATTTCAGTTTTTATTTTTATACTGGTTGTAGTTAATTCTAATTCATAGATAATATTGACGGAAAAAACATTTTTATCTATTTTATCTATTTTTAAGGATATTATCTTGTATTTTAATGGTAATGGCACCTGTTGTATATCTCTTTTAATTAAATTGTAAACCTGTTCTTTTGTTTCCGCTATCTGGTTTGACTTTATTCCAATGACTTTTACTTTATCAGAAAAAAAACTTATTGCTTTATCAACGTTTTTATCTTCATGGTATGCTTTAAGAAGTTCTAAAATAAGTTTTTCTATTTTTTTTTCTTTACTGATCTTTTTGAATATTTTCACTTTTTTACTCTTTTTATTTGTATTTTCTTTTCTAAATTAAATATAACACAAAATAATAGCAATGGTATTCTATTTGATAAATTGAACTTTTGCCAGATAAAATTAGGAATATTAATTAATAAAAAAATATATTTAACAACAGAGGATTTGCCTCCTTTTTTGTTATAAGTAACACTTATGAAAATATTTTTTAAGTATTATTATTTTCTATTGTTTTACTTTTGTTAAAGTCTTTTCTTAATTCTAATAATGATGATAAAAATAATGTTCCTGCACTAAGGCAGCTGGTTATACCCGCTATTGCTATTTGTCCCATTGTAGCAAGACCTTTATATTTAGCAAAAAGGAGTGTGCCGAAGCCAAAAATATCTGTTATACCTCCTATTGCTATAGCAATACCTGTTGTTCTTAAAATAAATAATATATTGTGTTTTCCTTCCTCTTTATATCTATGTAGCAGGTGTACTCCGTAATCTATTCCGATACCCATTATTACAGGGAACATAACTACATTAAAATAATTAAACTCTAAATTAAATATATATGCCCACCCAAATATCCATAATATTCCACATGTGAGTGGGAATAAGGATGTTAGGACCTCTTTTATTGACTTGAAGTCAAGCCATAGTAATATTAATAAAGATAAAATAACAAGTGTTATAATGTATGGGGCCTCTTTGTTTATAAGGGTTAATACATCGTCAAACATTATTGCATCTGATGCTATTATTATTTCTTTGTCTTTAAACTTTTCTTTAATAAGGTTAAGGTCTTTTACAAACATTTTTATTGTTGATATTTTGGACATGCTAAGGTTAGACTTTGGATAGTAGAATAGAAAATAACCTGGCACATTGCCTTCGAACTGCCTTTTTATTTCATAAGGTACATTTGAAAGTCTTACAAAATCAGCATCTACCATCTCTCTTAATCTTTCGACTTTATTTTTTTCTTCACCTTTAAGTTTATTCAGAACAGAATCTCTTAATAAGTCTTTTATTTCTAACATTACCTTTCTTTTTTCTTCCTGGTTTTCTGGTTCATAGTTTGCAAGTGAATCTATCTTGTCAAGAGTGGTTATCTTATACTCATCCTTTAATTCATTTATGTAATTTGATAATTCTTTCATTGTTTCCCAGTTCTTTGTGTATATTGTAACAGGCCACAAGCTCATTTTTATAAGTTCTTCTGCTTTCTTTTCAAGTTTTTTACCTATAGTGTTTTCTGCAGCAAGTTTATAAAAGTCTGCATTAAAGTGAACTTTGAATATTCCTATAAAAGATATAAATGTAAATATTAGACCAAATCCCACAATTATTTTGTATCCTTTAATTCTTTTATTTTTATGAAGATCTACATTTTTGAATAGTTTTTGTTGTTTCATAGGATTTATTTTATCAGATATTATTACTATTGCTGAAAATGCAAATAATATTCCTAATAACATTAGGAGCATACCAAGTCCTGCTGTAACGCCGAACTGAGAAAAACCTTTAAATCCAGATATAGTTAAAGTTAAAAATGCTGCTGCTGTTGTTGTTGTTGCTGTCAAATTAGACATAAATGTTGTTTCAAAAGTTGTTTTTAAGGCTTCAAGTATGTCTTTTCCCCTATTTCTCTCTTCTACATACCTTGAAAAAAGATTTACAGCAAAGTTAACCCCCAATCCAGAGAGAATTCCAATAAGGAAACCTGTTACTATGTTGAAATAACCGATAGTTAACTTTACTACTCCTGTTGCCCAAACTAGACCAGATGCTAATGGTATACCTACTACAAGTATAGATCTTAGCCTTTTGAAATATATTAATACAGAGAGCATTATCAGGAAAAATGCAAGTGGTGTTATTATTTTTAAGTCTCTTTTTATTATTTTGGCATCTTCTATTTTTTTTACATACCTACCAGTATAATCTATGAATAACTCTTCTGGGTAATTTTTCTTTATTTTTTGTGCAATTTCTCTTGCTTTGTCCACAAGTTGTTCAGCAAAACCTACATCTGTTGATTCTTTTGATGGTTTAATTAATAGTAAGAGTCTATCACCATCATCATTTATATAATATTCATATGTTTCATTTGCTTTTTCAAAAAAGTCTGTTTTTTTTGTTATTTTTATAACTTTTGTTGTTTTTTCATATTTTTTCTGAATATCAGAAAAGTCAAGTGAAACTGGTTCTTCCACAAATATTGAGGATGAAAGTATTTTTTTTCTTCTTTCATAATCTATTTTTTTCTTTATTCTATCTTTTATGTCAACTAAGTCTGGTATATCTATAAAATATAGTATATGATCTTTAATATAATTTGTTCTGAACTTGTATTCAACATATTTTATAAAATCTTTTTCTTTTTCAAGTTCTTTTGAGATTTCATCAGCAAATTTTTTAAGATATTCTGAACCGCCTTTATCTTTTATTATTGTCTCTTTATATAAGTCAAAAGCTCTTATATTTTCTTCAAAAGTGTATAGTAATTCATCTGCTTTGTATAGATTGGATGAATCTTTTTCTATTCTTTCCCATTTTTCTTTTGTATCTTTAATTATATTTTTTTCAAGTTCTTCTGTAAATAGATTAAAATATCTGTCATTTTTGTTTTTATTAATATTAATAATTTTTTCTTTAACATCTTCATATATAATAATAAGGTCTCTTATTTTTTTATTACCTTCATTTTCTAACCACTCTGCAAAATATTTTTGATCATCTCTATCTATTATAAGTTTTAATTCATTTTTGAACTCTTCTGTTTTGCTTTTGATATTTTTAATTAGGTCCAAAGGTTCTTTGTATATATATGACCATTCTACAACTCCTATTAAATATCCTTCACCACCATAATAGTCTATTATTTTTTTTAGGTCTTTTACACTATCCTGTTTTTCTGGCAATAGGTCTATGAATCTTGTTTTTATTTCAATTTGACTTGCATGGTAGCCTAAAAAAAGTGTAAGTATTATATACATAATTAGTGTAACAATGTAATGTTTCTGAATAAGTCTTAAATATACTGGAAAAAAGTTTCTGGTATATTTTTTAAAGCCCATTTGATTATCCTTGTTTTTAATTATTTTAAAATTAATTAAAATTAATTAATAAAATCTGATTTTTATAAAATCCTAAAATAAAATTGTGAGTATATATAATTAGACTAATTAAATATTGAGGGCTGTGTTATATTTTATTTATCTATTTTATATTTTTTAAGAGGTTTATAAAATGAAAATTGCTATTGCTCAATTAAATAGTGTAATTGGTGATTTTGAAAATAATTACAATAAAGCTGTAGAAAATATAAATAGAGCTAAAATTGAGAAAGCAGATATTATAATATTTCCAGAGTTATATATAACAGGGTATCCCCCATTAGACCTTTTAGAGAGAGATTATTTTTTAGTTAAATCTTACGATTTTATTGAAGGATTAAAACAACATTCTCAAAATATTGCTATAGTAATAGGTGGTTTAAGAGAAGGATTGTATAATACAGCTTTTTTTATTTATAATGGGAATATTGATTATCAGGATAAGACTTTACTACCTACTTATGATGTTTTTGATGAGTCAAGGTATTTTTGGCCTGCAGATAAATGGAGAATTATAGACTTTAAAGGCAAAAGAATTATTCTTAGTATATGTGAAGATATATGGGATAATTATAATTATTCTCCTTATGATAATCTAAGTGGATTTAATCTTATTATAAACATATCAGCAAGTCCCTATGAAATAGGAAAACTTAAAAAGAGAGTTTCTCTTATGAAAAATATTGCGGTATCAAAAAATTGTAAAGGCATATATGTAAATTATGTTGGTGCTAACGATGAACTTATATTTGATGGTTCCTCTTTTGCTGTTAATGAAAATGGAGATACTATTTTTATGGCACCAAGGTTTGAAGAAGGGCTATATTTTTTTGATCTTGACGAATCAAAGCCAATAAAACCTAATATAGATGATAATGAAAAGGAGATTATTTCTGCATTAGTTCTTGGTATAAAGGATTATTTTAAAAAAACAGGATTTAAAAAAGCAGTATTGGGCTTAAGTGGTGGAATGGATTCAGCACTTGTTGCTACACTGGGAGTTATGGCTTTAGGTAGTGAAAATGTTAAACCCATATTATTGCCTGGGCCTTTTTCTTCCCAATCAAGCATTGATGATTCAATTGTTTTGTGTAAAAACCTTGGCCTAGAACCATCTATTGTAAGTATAACTGAGATATATAATTTGTATAATAGCAAACTTGAACCTATTTTTAAGAGTAAAAACTTTGACATTACTGAAGAGAATCTTCAAGCAAGAATAAGAGCTAATATAATATTGGCTTATTCAAATAAGTTTGATTGCCTTGTGTTAAACACTGGGAATAAGAGTGAGATATTTTCCGGGTATTCAACCTTGTATGGTGATAGTATTGGTGCTCTCTCTGTAATAGGAGACCTTTTTAAAACCGAGGTATATAGAGTCGCTGAATATATAAATAGAGAAAAAGAGATAATACCTGTTAATATTTTTAATAAACCACCTTCAGCTGAACTTAGGCCTGAACAGAAGGATGAGGATACATTGCCGCCATATCCGGTACTTGATAAAATACTTAAAGAGTATATTGAAGAAGGAATTGAACCATTAGAAATATCTAAAAAACATAATATCAATACCTCTATAATAAATTATGTACTAAAAAGGCTTTATAACTCAGAATATAAGAGGAGACAAGCACCTATAATACTTAAAATAAAGAAAAAATCTGGCGGTAGTGGCAGAAGGTACCCAATTGCAAGTAAGTTTTTTTATAATTTATAAAAACTAAATAAAAAGTAATAATTGTGATATTGCAACGATGCCAGCTGTCTCTACTCTTAAAATATTTTCTGATAGTTTAACAGGGATTGCTTTAAAGTTGGTTTGTATAAACTCTTTTTCTTTTTTTGAAAAGTCACCTTCAGGACCTAAAAATATAAAGACTCTATTTTTTATATCTTTATAAATCTCTTTTATATTTTTGGTTCCTTCTTTATCGAGTAATAAGTATGTATTTTCTTCTGTATAACTTATATCTTTAATACTACTTTTGTACTCTATTTCTGGGGAAAAACCTTCTGACTGTTTTATTGCCTCTATGCTTATTCTTTTTAATCTTTCAATTATCTTTTCTTTTTCATTATTATCTATTCTAATACTATTTTCAGTTTGCACTATTATAATATCTGTATGGCCAACCTGAGTAATAAAGTTTATAAGTGTTTCTAATGCTTTTCTTTTTACAATCCCACAAACCAGTGTTATTTTTTTATTTTCTGACCTATTGTTTATTTCTGTTAACTCACCTATTATTGTTTTTTTATCTATTTTTTTTACTATATATATACCCTCTTTACCTTTACCATCCAGTGCTTTAAAATATTCACTCTCTTTTATCCTTAGTACTTTTATAAGTTTCTTAGCATTTTCATCTTTAAGTATTATAATGTTTTCTATTGGGTGATATATATTAAACTGATTTTTTATCTCTTTTTTATTTTTTATCATTATTGTTTTTACTCCTGGAATTTAAAAATTTTAGTTAACAATACAAATTTAAAAAAAATTATATATGACATAATATCCTAAAATTTTGTCAAATAATGTAGGTAAAAATATACAAATTTTTAATAAATTTTTATTCTAAATTTTGTTAAAATATTGATTATAAATACTTTTATCTATATGGCATTGATTTTGACTAAAGATTTCGGTTTAAAATTTATCAAGGAGGACTTTATGAAAAAGTTACTTAAAATTTTAATGTTAATAGTTGGCATAGCCTATATATTTAATGGCTGTTACAAAGGATCAGAAATTGCTGATACTGGTGGTATTAAAGGACAGATGGTGCAATCAGATGGTGTTACCCCTGTTGTTAATGCTACTGTAAGAATAATTTCTGGTCAAGAGGTAGTAACATCAACTACTGATAGTAATGGTAATTTTGCATTAAAACTTGGTGCAGGTAAGACCTATCAAATAATAGGTGTAACAAGCAGTTTCAGGAGTGCAGCCCCTGTTTCAGTTAGAGTTATTGCCAATAAAACAATAGATGTGGGCAAAATAGTATTAAAGGGTGTTGGTTCTGTTGTGGGCAGGGTTGTTGATGAAAATAATAATCCTGTTGCTGGTGCTAGGATACAGCTTGTTGATTCTCAGGGTAGAATAATATATGAAGGTTTTGCCGATAGTGCAGGAAATATAAATCTTAATGATATACCAGAAGGTACATATACAATAATTATAACTTCTACTAATGGAAATTTGTCTGTTACAATCCCGAATGTTGTTGTTTCTCCTAATTCTACAATAAGTTTAGGAACTGTTGTTGCTGTTGCAACGAATTCATCTTTGGTTACTGTAACTGGAAATGTTCTTGATTCTAATGGTGTTGCATTAAGTGGAGTAAACGTTGAGTTTCAAAGTGCTACAACTTATAATACTGTTAAAAAAATAGAAACTGGTGTTGGTGGAAGTTTTTCAACAAACATAATACCAGATACATATACAATTAAATTCAGTAAACCAGGATATTATAATTTTGTTTTATATAATCAGAAAATAACAACAAATAATTATATTTTACCAACAATTGTATTGGCATCTATGTCTGAGCCTACTGGTGGTTTAAAAGGCAAGGTTATTGCTAATGGTGTTCCACAAGATGGTGCTTTAATTACATTAAAGAATGGAGACCTTATTGTTGGAACTACTGTTACACCTTTAATGGGAAATGGTATTTTTATACTTGAAAATATACCTGTTGGTATTTATACACTTGTAATAGAGAGCCCTGCTATTCAACCTATAATAGTAGAAAATGTTCAAATTGTAGCAGGAAAGATATCAGACCTTGGAACATTAACAACATCGGCTAAATCAGGTGTTAAAGGTACATTAAAAGATCAGGATGGTGTTCCAGTCAGTGGTGCAACAGTTGTATTAAAAGATAGTTCAGGCAATGTTGTTTCAACAACAACAAGTGATCTTAAAGGTAATTTCTCTTTTGATAATGTTGCTCCAGGTAATGGATACACAGTAGAGATAATAAAGGATGGTTATGATTCTATAGTATTAAATAATGGTGGCTCTGGTTATTCTGTTTCAATTGGTTCCTATACTAATATAGGAAGTGATAGCAATCCTATTATATTTAATAAAGCAGTAGGAGACCTGAAGTTAGTATTCAAAGACTCTATAACAGGAAATCCTATTTCAGGGCTTATTGTAACTGTTGATGGTAAAACTGGAACAACAAACTCAAGTGGTATTGTTGTTTTCGAAGACCTTGCTTCACATAAAACTTATGAAGTTATTATTGCAGGTTCTTCGCTTTATAAAGATGCACAGTTTACAACTTCTGTTTTAAATACAAATCAAGTATTGGAATCAACAATAAACCTTGCAAGAAAAGAGGGATCTATAATTGCTTCAAATATAAAATTGGGTGATTCGAATACATCTGCTAGTGCTGGTTTTGTAAGGATAGTTAACCCTGGATTAGGCATTGATATTACAGTATCTATAAGTGATGGTGGTTTTAATAGTGGCAATTTACCTTATGGCTCTGGTTATACAATAACTTTAGCATATAGCGATGATTATAACCCTATTGTAATTAATAATGTCACAATTTCATCATCTACAGTTGATTTATCAGGTCAAACTCTTGTATTTACACCTTCTTCAAATGCTAAGGCTGGAATAAAGATTATAGTAAAGAATAATAATAATCAGGTTTTAAGTGGCATAAAAGTTAAAATAGGAACAAGTGTTTACACTACTGATGAGAGTGGTGTGGTTAATACTGGACTTTCATTAGCTTTAGGAAATTATAATATTATTGTTAACGAGAACTCATTAGATTGGAAGTATAACTCTTTAACTTCAACTGTTTCAGCTAATCTTGTTAATGTCATAAAAGAGAGTACAGTAACAATAGAAAGAAAGAAGGGTACGGCAGTTGTAATTGTTAACAAGTTGGATCAGGCAGGTAACTATCTTGAACTTGGTGTTGGAGCAACTGTTGTATTAAATGGTGTGGTAAAGACAACAGGTACTGATGGAAAAGCTGTTTTTTCAAATATAGATTATGATGATTATACTTTTACAGTAACAACAGGTGGATATATAAATGCTTCTGACTCTATAAGGGTCAATGATACAAGTGTTACTAAGACAATAGGATTATATCCAGATACTGCTTCAAAATATAGAATATACGGTAATATAGATGGTGGTTCTGGAATAATAACAGATATTACAGTCAAAAATGGCACACAGATTGTCAAAACAGTAGTTGCTACTGGAAATACTTATGAAGTAACTGACTTACCAAATGGTATTACATATACTCTTGTTTTTGAAAAACAATATTTTAATCCTATTCAGACAAATATTGCTGTAAGTGGTTCTGATGTTAATTATAATGTATCTTTTAATGATATAGGGGATGGTAGTTCTCCAGGTAGTAGAAAGAAAGGAAGTTTATCTGGTAGTGTATTATTACAGGATGCAACAGGTGAGACTGGTAATATAAATATTTCTATATCAGGGCCTTCTAGTAGTAATCAGGTAATTTCTGCTCCTTCTGGGAACTTCAGTTTTACAAACATATACGAAGGACAGTATAATATAACAGTAACTTATACTAATTACATAACAGTAACAAAGGTAGTAAGTGTTTCAGGTACATCAAGTGCTGGTTCTATAACACTTGAACCAAACTATGCTAATGTTAATATAAATGTTGTTTCAAATCCTACTGGTTTTAGTACAGCAGGAGCAATTTTATCGATTGGAACAAGTAGTTATACAGCTGATTCGACTGGTAAGGTAAGTTTAAGAGTTAAAGCTGGTAGTTATAATTATTCTGTTTCAAAACAGAATTTTGTATCAAAGAATAGTTCTTTTAGTGTAACAGCAGGAGAGAATAAAAATATAAATGTTTCTATAGATGCTTATGCAACAATAAAAGGATATGTTAAGAATAGTACAACTGTATTTACTAATGCTATATTAACAATAACAGGCCCAACTAGTTTAACAACAGGTGTTAATTCTCAAGGTTATGTTGAAGTGAGGGTTGCTCCAGGTTCTTATACATTAAAGATAAGTAACCTTGGTTCAGGTTATGAAGACTTACAAGATACTTTTACACTTTCTGCTGGCCAGATTTATAACCTTAATACAGACTTTGATCCTGAAGATAATGGTGGATCAGACATAGGTTCAGGTGATTATTTACAACCTTATACATTGAATGTTTCTGTAAAAGGAGATGGAGTCGGTTTACCAAATATTACTGTTAATATCGGAACAACAAGTGGAACTACAAACACAAGCGGTAATATATCTTTCATAGTAAACAAGGGAGCAAATTATAATATTGCTATATCTAATTTACCTGTTGGATATACAAATAAGACTCAAAGTGTTACAATAGTAAATAAAACAACTTCAGTTAACTTTAATCTTGTTGCTACAAAGATAGGTTTATCTTCAAATGCACCAGCAACAACTTTTAAAGTTTATGACCCTTCAAACAATCTTGTTGTAACATATTCTGCTGGAACTTACAATATTAATCCTAATACGTATAGGGTTGTTGCATTAAGTGATGGTTATAAAACAGCAGAACAGACAAAGTCTGTTCCAGAAAGTATAACAACATCTTTTAATTTTACTTTGACTCAAATAACAAAAGTAAGTGGCACTATTGTATCTAATACTGGAATACCTGTAAATGGTGCAGAAGTAAAATTTATGGGATCAATTTCAGCTACAGTTTACACAAACTCAAGTGGTTATTTTGAAGTAACATTAGATGCTGGAACATATAATTATCAGATATCAGCAACTAATTATCAGACAGTTACTGGAACAATAGTAGTGTCTGGTAGTAGTGTTTCACTTGGTAGTATAACAATAAATGCATTAGGTAGTGTAACAGGGCAGGTAGTATCATGGACAAATATGAACCTTGGAATAGTTGGGGCCAACGTAACTCTTTATGATGCTAATGGCAATAGAGTCTCTTCGACTGTAACTGGTGTAAACGGTATTTTTAATATGAGTGCACCAGCTGGCGATAATATGAGTGTAAGGATAGATCCTATAACATATATTGGTATAAGTTATGCTACTACTTCTAAGAGTGGAATAAGAGTCACAGCAGGTTCAGTTACAGACTTAGGTAAAATATATATGCCTATACAAGGTAACTGGACTAGTGGTTATGTAAAAGGTAAAGTAATAGATGCGGTTTATGGTTCAAGGTATCCGATTGCAAATGCTACTGTTGAGGTAAGGATTGGTGGTGCTAACGGCCCTGTAGTTACTAGTACAACAACAACCTCAACTGGTACTTTCCAGACCACAACAATTACAGGTGGAATATATACAGTTGTTGTTATTAAGGCAAATGGTTATATAAATTCAAGCTATGAAAATATAGTTGTAAACGGTAATACAGATGTTGGAGTCCTTGCTTTATCACCAATGGTTGACCCTGGTGAAATAAGAATAACATTAAAATGGATGTCAGATGGTTACGATTACCTCAATAATACTGTAACTAATTCAACTATTGCTGGATACACAAGAGACCTTGATGGACACCTTGTTGGACCTAAGGTTGAAGGTGGTTATTTCCATGTATTCTGGAATGATAAGAATGCTGATGGTGTAAGTGATGGTTCTTTATCAAATGGTACAACAATGAGCCATCCATATGAGGCATGGCAGGATATAGATGATACTGTTTATTGTACAAGAAACGGTGAAACAATAACTATAAAGACAAATGTTCCTGTAAGAGCTGCTGGAACTTATGCTTATACAGTACATAACTGGAATGCTTATTATACTCAAAACAACTGGTTATCTACATACTCTAATGCTGTTGTAACTGCTTACGATTATAGAGGAATACTTGCTCAGGTTTCAATTGAACCTAATAGTGGATGGTCAGCAAGTGGATGGAAAGCATTAGAATTAAATATTGATGCTAATAAGAATTATACAGTTACAGTAATTAATCAACCAAGACCTATATATAACTATACAACATCAGACGGTGTAAGATCTGGTTCTGTTTCAGATATTATATCTAAAGACCTAAAGGGTGCAACAAAATAAGAAGTTAGTATATAAGGGGGGCTTTATGCCCCTTTTTTAAATTTTTCTTAAAAAATTTTAAAGAGAGGAATTGATATGAAAAAAAAGATAATACTATGTTTATTTATAATTTTTACAATATCATGCTCTTCATCAAAAAGTGCTGATAATTTCCAACTTGATACTTCGTTTGACCAGACAAATATTGGGTTTTATTTTGGTGATAATGTTTCAGGTGGTATTGATATTTCTTCTACTATTGATACAAATATTCTGGCTTCTGGATTACCTGGGTTTTTTAATATATCAGGTATAGGTGGTATAAAAGGATATAATGGATGGAATTCATATAAAACTTTTGCTTTTGTTGAAAAAGATAGACACACTGCTTGGTTGTTTTATAATGTTTTGGGAAATTGGTATTTAATGAAGATAGGCGGTACTCCTGATATAGGTTCTGATGGAATTGTTGGTCTTTCTAGTTGGATGAGAGAACCGTATGATATTGAAAAAATGGGAACAATATCATTAAGTGATTCTTATGGAGACTATACAGCTGATTTTTTATATATCACAGATTCTGGTAATAGTAAAATAAAAATGTTTCTTATAACTTTATATACATCGGGAGTTTTTACAGGATATAAAGTTTCAACTCCCTTTAATTATTGTCAATTTTCAGCAGAAGATAACCCTGTTTCTATAACAAGAGATGGCGATACACTTGCTAACAAGCTTTATGTTACAACAAAAAATGGGAAAATATATAAAATTACACCAACATATCCATATACAACAGGGACATCAACACTTATTAAAACAGTTACTTTAAATACAGGTGAATACCTCCATGGGATAACTTATAATACTTCAAATAGTAGGCTATATTATATTAAGGGGAATACGATTGGATGGGTTACTACTGATGGTTCAAGTTCAGGTGTTGTAAATTTAGATGAGACTACTGCAAAGAATATTTTTGAGTCATCTGATGCCTCTTATTTTAAAGATATTGATTTTTATAATGATGCCCTTTATATAACAGATACGTACAAACACGTAATTTATAAGGTTTATAATCTTTCTTCTAGTCCTTCAACTATAGAGATATTTGCAGGTAAGGAGACAGAAAGTGGTGATATGATAGGAAATAGGCTTACTGATGCAAGGTTTAATGCACCTTTTGGTATATCGGTTGATACTGGTAATAATGTAATCTATATTACTGATAATATTAATAATAATATAAAGTATGCTGAAACAACAGATATTAATACTATTTCAAAGATACCTGTTGAAACAACAAGCCCTGCATTTTTGTTTGAACCAAGGGGACTTACAGTTTCGCCTAATGGTAGATTTGTTTATATCGCAGATTCATCAAACTATAAGGTAAAAAAAATTGATAATGAGACTGGTAATACATCTATATTGCCTATTGGTTCATATTTGTGGGCAATATGGGATGTTAAGGTTATAAGAGAACAGAACCAATATGAGACAAGAGATAGGTTTTTATTACTTCTTGAGACAAATAAACAGACATATCAGGGTAGGGTAAGTGTATATGACCTTGTAAAAGGGGGTTATAAGGTTCTTTATGGGCCTATAGTTGACCTTGGAAAGTTTATGGGTAGTATGACTTTAAATGAGAGGGCAACAGTTCTTTATGTTACAAGTAGGCATCTTAATGAAGGTGTTATTTATAGGATGCCTCTTAAATATGAAGATGATACTATAAAAGCAAATTATAGTGATACCTCAAATCCACCTATTTTCTTACGCAAAACAGGGTATTTCCCACTTGGTATAACGTATTATAGAGATCCTTCTGATGGTTCTGAGTTTCTTCTTACAACAGCAGTTCACACAGGTAGTTCAGTCCTTGATGTTACAAAGTGGAGTGTGTCAAGATTCCAGATATCTGGGACAGCAAGATCTGATATAATACCAAATATTGTAAAAATAGATTGGGACTTTTTAGGGCCTTATGATCTTTATTATAGCTCAACGCCGATTTCGTATCCGAGGTTTATAACTAATTGTGGTAAATATGCCTATTTTACTGATGAGTATGCTACAAAAGTTTATAGAATAGATATAACAGGTTCAGCAGGGCAGACACCTATTGTATCAAGTATCAAATATTATGGGACAAGTGTTATGCCTTTTGGTATTGCTGTTGATGGTGTTTCAAAAAAGATTTATATCTCAGTTCCATCTACTAATATGGTTTATAGATACGATTTTTAGGAGGGTGGTATGAAAAAATTTTATTTTTACATATTCTTAATAATAATTTTTTTAGGTTGTTCATCCCCAAAGAATAGTAGCACAGATAAATTGTTTGGCGAAGCTGATACAACCCCACCTACAATCTCTATAGTATCTCCTGAAGCTGATAGTTTTGTTTCTGGGTATGTTGAAATAGTTGTTCAAGCTGTAGATAATAAAAGTGGTATTGAAAAAGTTGAGTTTTATATTGATAATTCTCGTGTTTCAGAGGTTTTTTACAACCAAAATCCTAAGTATTTATGGAACACTGATAGTCTAGACGGTATACATACTATAAAAATTATTGCTTATGATATGTCAGGAAATAAGAGTGAAAAGATAATAAATGTTACTGTTAACAACTTTTTTTATATTTTAGGGTTTAAAAATAATGAAGATGTTTTTGGTAACTATCTTTTAATATCATGTTATAAGTCTTCCTCACTAGTTAGTACAAGTGTTAAGTTTTATTATAATTCTGATTTAATAGGTGAGGATAATAATCTTTCTGATGGTATAAGTATAAGGTGGAATACAACAACTGTTACAAATGGTACTTATACAATAAAGGCTGAACTATATAATAATAGTACTAAGGTTACAGAATATTCTATCCCGGTTAATGTGAACAATAGGGTAGGTTATGCTAATCCTACTATTAAGTCCATGTATGAAATGACTTATTTTGGTTCAAATCCTGGTAATTTAAGAATGTTTTTCTATGTACCTTCATCTATGGATAATAATCCAAGGGGATTAATTCTTGTTTTGCATGGATGTTCTCAGGATGCTGTAAATATGGCTAAAGATATGGAATGGAACGAAAAAGCTGAAGCTAAAAAGTTTTATGTTGTTTATCCTCAACAGAAGACTGAAAATCATGTAAATGTCTGTTTTAATTGGTTTACACCTGCTCATCAAATGAGGGGATATGGTGAACCAGAATCTATAAAACAGATGATAGAAAAAATGAGGGCAAGTTATAATATTGATAGTAATAAGATTTATATAGTTGGTTTTTCAGCAGGTGGGTGTATGGCTAATGTTATTGGGGCTACATATCCTGATATTATAAAGGGTATAGGTTCTATAGCTGGTATACCTTATAAAGTAGCAAGTGATGTATCTTCTGCTGGTTGGGCAATGGATGGACAGATTGATAAACTGCCTTCTGAACTTGCTAATCTTATTAGGGAAGGATATCAAGGTTATTCAGGTTCATATTCTAATTTTATAGGATTTCAGGGAGTTAATGATACTATAGTTGACAAAAAAAATCTACAAGAACTTATGGAACAATGGACAGAAATTAATGGAATAACTACAAGAAGCCCTTCAGATCCTTGTAGTACACCGGGTACATATACTTACGGAACAAAAGTTAAGACTTATTGTATATCGGGAATGGGACATGCAGTACCTGTTACAAATGGTACAGGTAAGAGTAGTTATGTTTATATAACTACTATAGATGCTACCACAGAGATGTTAAATTATTGGGGATTTTAATATTGAAATTTTATTTTAAATAATTATAATATAATTAAACAAAAGATAAGGAGATTTGAAATGAAAATTTTAAATAAAGTTCTTACAATTATAGTTTTAAATATATGCATATTGTCTTTTAGCCAGGTATTAAATGATGACTCTAAGAAAGTTGAGGAATATAAAAAGTTATATAGAATTATTAATGAAAAGTTACTTAATCTTAAGTTATCAAAGGATTATCCATCAGATTATAACAATATCTGGTCTATTAATATAAATAAGATTGATTTTTCTTCTCTTGAAAAAACAAATATAAGTACCTATAATAATTTAGTAGTTATAAAAAATGAGTATAATTCGTTAAAAGAAGATATAGAGAAAAGATATCCAAATACTATAAGTATGAAAATAGAGAAAGAAAAAAAGGATGAACTTGAAAAAATACCACCTGAACTTATGAAAGAATTAAACTCTAAAGTAGGAGCATCCAGGGTTAATCAGTTTAAAGATATGTTTGTATTTCCTGATTTTTTAAATAAGGATTTTTCTGGTGTTGAATATTTTGCTAAAAGGCCAAAAATACTTCAATCAATAGTTGAGATCCAAAAAAAATATCAAGAAAAAATAAATAGTATAAATGAAAAGTATAGTAAAATTACACCATCATCTTACCTTCAGGATAGAATTAATGAATTAGATGGTTTAAAAATTAAGGATCTTGATAAATTGGAAAAAAGTTTTAAACAGGATATGAGAAAAAGTCTTGGGGCTACTGCTATAAAACAGATAGGTGAAAATATTACACTTAACGATTATCTTGCTAAAGACTTTAATAGTATAGATTATTTTGTTAAAAGACCAAAGGTTCTTGAATCTGCTGAGAAACTTAGAAAAGATTATAAAGAAAAACTTGAGGCTATAGAAAGGGATTATCAATTACAAAAACAAACAATAGAGATGATAAAAAGAAAAATTGATGAGATTAATGAATCTGAGGCAGAGATAGCAAAGGAATATGATGAAAAACTTGCAAAGGAGATAGCAAAAAAGAATAGTAAAGGTGGTTTTTGGTATAATTTCTGGATAGGGTTAAAAACTGGAGTTAATTATTCGACAGGAAGTGAGGCTAAGTCTGCTGAAGCTGCACCTGGATTTGGGTTAGTTACTGAATACACTATTATGGATATTAGTGAGATTGCATTTGAAGGTTCTATAGAAATGAATATAAACTATATTCAAAAACCGGTTGTTATCGAAGAAGGTAAAATAAATAGTGATTATATAAATATTCCTGTTTTTGCAAAGGGTAAATGGCCTGCAAATATACCATTAGGATTTGGGACATTAACTCCTTTTATAGGAATAGGCGTTGACCCTTATCTTAGACTTACGTCGAATTTTGAGCCTAATAATATTCCAGGGGGGCCTTACCTTTTTGACACTAAAGGTTTTAATGTAGGCTTTGTCTGGTCATTAGGTGGAGAACTTAATATATTAGGGATTGGTACTGCAACTCTTGAGTTTAGAATGAGTCTGGGGGCAAGCAGTGGAATAAGTGGCTATACAGTTCCTTTAAGTAGATTGGGATATAATGATGTATATGTGCCAGAGCAAAAACAGAATGGTTATATGATATTTGCTGGTTTTAAGATGAGTTTTGGGCACCTATTTGATTTGTTCTAGTTTAGATAGAAGTATTACTTCAATTTCTCTGAAAAAGTAAGTTTTATTGTATTTTTAATTTTTTGAAAATGGGGGCTTAATTAGCCCCTTTTTTTATTTTTACTATATTTCTTAATTATATATTTTTTTTTTAGAAATTTGTTTTTTAAAAATTCTTGTTAATTTAAAATTTAAATTATGTAAGAAGTAAATATATGTTCAAAATTTTTTTTGAAAAAACAAAAGACTATTTAAAAAATAAGTTATTTAAACATTTCTTTATTCCACTTAATATAAAAGATTGTATAGAAATTATTGATAAAAATTTCAAATATCTTATAAGAAATGAAGGCTATATAATATTTATTAAAGAAGAGAATGTCTTTCAATGTTTTAAAGCAGTCTGGCCAAAAAAAATAGATATAAAAATAGATGAGGGTATTTTTAGGTTTGATTTAAATAAAAATCCTGATCATGTATTAAAGCCGATCTTAAAAGGAGAATATGTCTTTACTTCCTCTGAGGACAATATAAGACTTAAAGACAATCAGTATGGGCCTTTAAAAATAATAAAAGAACTTAGAAATTCCTTTATTGTTCCTTTTTTTAATAATGGTGCCTGTTTAGGATTTAGATCTTATTTTAATGTTAAAAATAAAAAATTGGAAAGAGCTAATAAATTATTTTTAGAAAAGTCAAGGAATTTTATCCCTTTAATTTTAGCAGCTATATATATTAATGATATAAAAAAAAGGAGCAGACTACTGACATAATTTTAAAGAGATTAAAATAATATAATGATACAATAAAAAGACTTAATCAATTTAATCCTAATCCCTATCAATCTTTAATAAAAGAAGTACTTAAACTTTTTAATTTTGATATGGGGTATTTTCTTATAAAAAGAGTAGATAAACTTGAGATAATAAGAGGTGTTGTCTCAAAAGATGAATATGAAAAAATAATGGAGGAACTCTATGATTTTTTTCAAAAGAGGAAAATAAAATAGATCCTCAAAAAACTGAAATGATGCTCTGTTATGCCTATATAAATAAAAGAACTGTTAAAATTGACGACGCGGAAAGTTTTATGCCCTTTTCTGTCTGGGAAAATAATCTGGATAATATGCCTTTACTTCCAAAAGATAGATTATCTTTGAAAATAATTAATAGGGAAATTAGAACTATTTTGCATGTTCCTATTGTTGATAAGGATGAGGCTATAGGTGTTTTAGAACTTTTTTCTTTCGATGAGAATGTTGTGTCTTTGGATGAGGAAGAGATAAGAATGATTGAAAATATTGTATCTTTTGTACCATCAATAATAAGAAATTCTGAATTATACAATAGAATTGAAAAAATAAATAAGTTGTTAGTGAATAGAGATAAACAGATTCAAGAAGAAATTAAGTTAGCTTCAAAAATTCAGAAGAGTCTTCTTGGAATACCACCTGATTTAAAAGGCACGAAGATATCCTGTTTTTATAAACCTATGGAGAGAGTAGGTGGTGACTTTTTTGACTTTATTATGGTTAAGGACCCTGATGTTATAGGAATATTTATATCAGATGTTTCAGGGCATGGAGTACCGGCTGCATTTATAACAACTATGTTAAAAGTATTTATTGAAACATCAGGAGAAAATAAAATAAGTCCACCTCTATTATTGAAATACTTAAATAAAAATCTTATTCCTCTAATGGGGGGTAATTTTATAACAGCTTTTTACGGGGTCTATGATTCAGAAAATAAAATATTAAGGTATTCAAACTCCTCACACAATTTCCCTTTATTGATAAGGGATAAACATTTAATTGAACTAAAAGGGAAGGGGAAATTTATAGGTGTATTTGATGATGTAGAGTTTGAAGAAAAAAGTATTAAATTAAAAAATGGTGATAAATTAATATTTTATACTGATGGAGTGATTGAGTCTGTAGATAGTAGTGGTATAAATTTTGAGGAAAAATTTAGAAATATTTTGTTAAAAAATTCTGAATTATTTCCTGATCAATTTATACAAAATATTTATTATGAATTGCTTTTTCATAGAGGTGATTATAATTTTGAAGATGATATATGTTTAATATGTATGAATATTGGATAAAAAATTTTAAAATCATTAAAATTTTTATTAATATTTTTTTACTATAACAAAAAATTACTTTTTGTTATGCAATTGGTAGGAATAAAAATTTAGTTTGTTTTAAATCTATCAAAATCTTTTTTTATTTCTAGTGAATAGTCTTTTATCTTTATTGACATATTTCTTAAGTTTTCTATTGCTTTTAAGGCTTCCTCCATAGCTATATTTTGCTCTTTTGTTGCTATATCTATTTCTTGACTTAATGATCCAATTTTTTTTACGTAGTTTACTACATTTTCAGTTTTTTTAATTTCTTCTTCTGTTTTTTCTTTGATTTTTAAGCCAGAACTTTTAAGTTTTATTGTTGAATCCAATATTGCTCTGGTAGCATTTTTCTGTTCTTGCATTGATATTGATATTTCGTGATTTATTGTCTTTACTTTTTCAACACTGTTTGTTATTGTTTTATATGAAGATATTGTATCCCCTGCTATTTTTTTATTTTCTTTAATTTGATTTGTGATCTCTTTTACAACAGTTTGTATTTCTTTTGCACCTGTTGCACTTTTATCAGCAAGTTTTCTTATCTCTTCGGCAACAACAGCAAATCCTTTTCCATATTCACCTGCATGAGCTGCCTCAATTGCTGCATTCATTGCAAGCAAGTTTGTTTGTTCAGATATATCCATTATTAACTGTACCATATCAAATATTTTTTCAGAACTTTCTGATACAAGATCAATTGACTTAACAAGTTTTTCTACAAATGATTGAGATTTTTCTGTAATATCTTTCAAATCAGATGTTAAAGAGTCAGCTTTTTTTGTTATATCGCTTATACTGTTTATATTTGAGGACATCTCTTCTATTGCTGATGAGGAGGATTCAACTTCAAGTAGTGTATCATCAACTGATTGTGTTATAGAATTTATTCCATTTTTTATTATATCTATTTCAGATATTATATTATTTATCATTGTGTTTTGTTTGCTTATTGTATTTACTACTGAGTCATTTGATGCTGTAACTTCATTTACTATTGCTGCTGTTTCTTCAGAGTTTGTTGCAAGTTCAGTTGATATGGCTGTAAGATTTGATGCCATATTTTTAAGTTTTTCTACCATTAATCTTAGTGATTTTATAAAAATATTGAACTTTTCTCCTATTTTACCTATTTCATCTTTTGTTTTTATTATTATTTCTTTTGTTAAATCACCTTCTTCTTTTGATAATTTGTCAAACTGTATTTCAAGTTTTTTTAATGGTGTTACAATAATTTTGGATATCGTTAAGTAAATCAGTATAAATGTTAAAATAGATGAAAAAATTATTATTATTACTGTTGTTATTCTTAATCTATCTAGTATTCCAAAAAACTCATCTTCATAAAGACCTGAGCAAATGACAAGGTTCCATGGTTTGAAATATCTCATTAAAACTATTTTTTTTCTTGGATCTTTGTCTGTTGGATTTTTCCACCAGTAATCATACCTTATAATTTCCCCTTCTTTTATAGAATCTATTTTACCATTCATTTCAGATATATTTTTGCCAACTTTTTCTCCAAGATAATTTTTTGCTGCCCAGATATTTACACCTTCTAATGATGGGTGGAATGCTTCATATACTTTTCCTTCATAACTATTTTGAGGATTTCCTGTTATTGCCCATACATAGGAGGATTTCCTCATTTTTATTACTGCTTGGTTAAAGTTTCTTATTATCTTTATTCCATAATTATTTACAAATTCATACTGATTTTCTATATTAAGTGACTCATAATAAATAAGAAATTGTTCTATAATTTCACTGTCTGATATTGTTATATTTTCATTCTCATCTTTTATTTCCTTGTTAGAACCAATTGTTTTTAAAAAGTCATCAAGTTTTGATTTCGGGACTATTATCTTGTTAACAGGGCCACCTAGTATCCTTCTTATTTCAGAAAAAGCTTTTTCTTTTGTTATTTTACCTTTTTCAACTTCATTGTAATAATAGTTTACCAGAGAATAACCACCATCAAGAGTATCTTGGATCTGTTCAAGAGAAGTATCTTCCAAGGAATTTGTTACTATTATTCTATTTATTATCCCTAAAATTAACATCACTAATACTATTATTACTATAAAAAATAGACTTATCTTTACTTTTAAAGAGTTTAACATGTAATTGCCCTTATTATAATTTTTAATTTTATTATTAATTTAATATAAAAATTAATATATATTTTATTTAGTATGTAAAATTTAAATAAAAAATTTTAACTTTTTTTTGTTTTGGTATAATATTTTCTTAAATTTTTTATCTTAAAGTTTGTTAATATTTCTAGGGAGGAAAAATGGCTGTTCCATATAGAAGAAAACCTAAATCAAAAAGTAGAATAAGAAGAGCAGCGAATAATAAAATAACTCTTCCAGAACTTTCTATATGTCCTAATTGTGGCACTAAAAAATTACCCCACAGGGTTTGTTTAAAGTGTGGGTATTACAAGGGTAGAGTTGTTATCGATGTAGAAAAGTTCGAACATAGGTTTAAATATCTATAATTATTATAGTTATAGTTAAATGCTTAGAATAGGCATTGATATATCAAGTGGTGAAAGGAGCCCTCTAGAGATATTTGAGGGGGTTCTTCTTTACAAAAAAGAAAATAAAGATGACGATATTTCTATATTTGTAGATGAAGAGTTCTATAATAACAATTTAGACTATTTTAAGTTATACAAAGATTTAAATTATGTTATATCAAAAGATAAAGTTCTTATGGAAGATAAACCATCAGTTGTTATAAAAAACAAGAAAGACTCCTCAATGGTTAAAGGTATTAAGTATTTGGAAGAGAATAAAATTGATGCTTTTTTCTCCCCTGGTAATACTGGTGCACTTATCACAGCATCAGATAAAATTATTGGTAAATTAAAACATTTTGAACATTCTGCAATATCTGTTTTTGTGCCAAATGTTTATGGTGAAGTTATTCTTCTTGATGCTGGGGCAAATTATCTTGTTGATGATGATACTTTTGTAAATCATATATTGCTTATTTCCTTTTTGTATGAAAAATTCACAAATAAAAAATCTAAAATAGGGATTCTTAATATAGGTAAAGAAAGTTATAAAGGGCCTAAGTGGGTTAAAAAAGTTGCCAAAACAATATCTAGAATAAAAAAGTCGGAGTTTTATGGTTTTGTTGAAGGGAATGACCTTCTTACATCAGATTGTAATATATTTGTGACTGATGGCTATACTGGGAATATTTTGTTAAAAGGTATAGAGAGTGTTTTTTATTATATAAAAAAGAATATAATGTCTATTGAATTGATTGAGGCATTAAAAAATTTAAAACTGGAATATTCTAGCACTGGTTGTGGGATAATATTGGGATTTAATAAACCTGTTTTTATTGGGCATGGTGTTACTGATAAATATGCTGTTTATAATGCTATCAAGTTTATTAAAAAGTTTTATTCTTTGAATATTGATATAAAAGAGATAGCTTCTGAAATAATAGTAGGTCATTTAATTAGAAAGATAAAATTAATTAAAAAATAAAAAAGGAGGGTATATGAAGGGAGTTCAAATAGTTGGTACTGGGCATTATCTTCCAAAAGAAGTGCTTACCAATGAATATTTTGAAAAGATTGTTGATACATCGGATGAATGGATAAGGACAAGGACTGGTATGGTAAAAAGGCATAGAGTTGCTCCTGGTGAAGCTACGTCTGATATGTGTGTTGAGGCTGCAAAAAATGCTCTTGATATGGCTGGTATGAAACCGGAAGATATTGATTTAATAATGGTTGGGACAGTTACTCCAGATATGCTTTTCCCAGCAACTGGGGCTCTTGTTCAACATAAATTGGGTTGTAGAAATATTCCTGGGTTTGATTTTGAAATAGGCTGTTCAGGGTTTATTTATGGTCTCGCCATGGGTTATAGTTTTATTACCTCTGGACTTTATAAGAATGTGTTGATGATAGCAGCCGATGCTCTTACAACTATTACTGATTATACTGATAGAAATACCTGTGTTTTATTTGGTGATGCTGCTTCTGCTGTTATATTAACTTCATTAGATAAAAACAAATTGCTTGGATTTAGTCTTGGTGCTGATGGCAGTCAGGATAAAATATTGTATATGCCAGGGGGTGGTTCAAAGATTCCTGCTACTGAAGAATCTGTAAAAAACAGGTTGCATTATATAAAAATGGAAGGGCAATCAGTATTTAAAATAGCTGTAGAAAGAATGATAGAAGCATTAAAAAGTGCCTGTGATATGGCTGGTATTGAACCTTCTAAATTAGATTATATTATACCACACCAGGCAAACCTTAGGATAATGGATGCGGTAAGGAAATTTGCAAAGCTTGATGAAGATAAACTTGTAAATACTTTAGCAGAACATGGTAATACATCAGCATCTACTATAGGAATAGCTTTTGATAAGTTTGTAAGAGATGGAAAGATAAAGAGGGGTAATCTTATTGGAATGACTACGTTTGGTGCAGGGCTTTCCTGGGGTGGGGCTGTTGTTGAGTTTTAATAAAATCTCTAAAAATAAAATTAAAATTTTAAGGAGAGTTTAAAATGAATAAAATTGCTCTTGTTTTCCCTGGCCAAGGTTCTCAATATGTTGGAATGGGAAAAGATATTTATGAAATAGCCACAGCCAAACAAATAATAGATAGAAGTAATGAAATTTTAGGTTTTGATATAAAGTCTTTAATGTTTAATGGGCCTGAAGAAAAACTTACAGATACAAGAAATGCACAACCTGCAATAGTTACATTGTCAATAGCACTTTTTTATCTTTTAAAAGAAAAAGTTGATTTAAAATTTGAAGGTGTTGCAGGACACTCCCTTGGTGAATACTCAGCATATATTGCATCAGGTAGATTAAGTTTTGAAGATGGTATTAAACTTGTTAAAGAAAGAGGGCATCTTATGAGTGAAGTTGAACCAGGTAAAGGTGGAATGGCTGCTGTTATGAGAATTGATGATGAGGAAGTTGAGAAAATTTGTAGTAATTATGATAAGGTTGTTCCTGCAAACTATAATTGCCCAGGGCAAATTGTAATTTCTGGTGATAAAAAACAAATGGATGAAGTTATTGAAAAAATAAAAGAGAAGGGTGGCAGAGCAATACCTCTTAGTGTAAGTGGTGCTTTCCACTCACCATTAATGAAAGATGCAGCAAAAAAATTTAGAGAAGCTCTTAATTTGGTTAATTTTAATAAATCAGATATATCTTTATATTCCAATGTAAATGCTCTTCCGGTAAAAGATGGGGAAGAAAGAGAATTATTAGAAAAACAAATATATAGTTCTGTCAGATGGACTCAAACAATAAATAATATGATTAAGGATGGTTTTACGACTTTTATAGAGGTTGGGCCTGGTAAAGTCTTAACAGGGCTCATTAAAAAAATTAATAAAGATGTAACTGTTTTTAATATTTCAGACATTGCATCTTTAAATAGTTTTAAGTTATAAAATTTTTTATTATAAATTTTTGAATAAAATTATGAAATTAGGAGGAATTTAAAATGATTAACTTAAAGGATAAAGTGGTAGTGGTAACTGGTTCTGCAAGGGGTATTGGTAAAGCAATAGCTTTAAAGTTTGCAGAAGCTGGGGCAAAGGTTGTTATTAGCGATATTAATGATGAGGTAACTCAATCTACTGTAGCAGAGTTTAAGTCCAAAGGATATGAGGCTTTTGGAATAAAATGTGATGTTTCTTCATTTGAAGATTCTCAAAATCTTATAGATAAAACAGTAGAAAAATATGGTAAAATAGATGTTCTTATCAACAATGCTGGCATAACAAAAGATAATCTTATAATAAGAATGGGCGAAGATGAGTGGGATAAAGTAATAGCTGTTAATTTGAAGGGAGTTTTTAATTGTAGTAAACATGCTATAAAATATATGATGAAAGCAAAGTCTGGAGTCATAATAAATATAGCATCTGTTGTGGGTATTACAGGTAATGCGGGGCAAGTTAATTATGCAGCAACAAAAGGTGGCGTAATTGCTATGACAAAGAGTCTTGCAAAAGAGTATGCAGGAAGAAATATAAGAGTTAATGCTATTGCCCCAGGATTTATTGAAACTGAAATGACTAAAGCAATTCCAGAAAAAGAGAGAGAGGCTTGGGCTGCATCAATACCATTAAAAAGAGCTGGCCAACCAGAAGATGTAGCAAATGCAGCACTTTTCCTTGCATCTGACCTTGCAAGTTATATAACAAGTCAAGTTTTAGTTGTTGATGGTGGTATGATAGGTTAGTTAATAAATGATTAGGAGGATACAATGAATAAAAGAGTTGTTATAACAGGGATGGGAATAATATCACCTTTAGGGAATAATATAAACGAATATTGGGAAAATTTGATAAATGGAAAGAGTGGAGTAGGGTATATTACAAAGTTTAATCCAGAGGAAAAAGGTATATCTGTAAAAATAGCAGCAGAAGTTAAAAACTTTAATCCAGAAGAGTATATAGACAAAAAAGAGATAAGGAGAATGGACCTATTTTCCCAATATGCTATGGCAGCTGCAAGTCAGGCTATAAAACAGGCAGGTCTTGAAGAATCAAATGTTGATAAAGAGAGAGTTGGAGTAATGGTTGGTTCAGGTATTGGTGGGATTCAGTCTTTTCAAGAAAATGCTATTAATTTTCATACAAAAGGAAGAGTTTCACCATTTTTTATACCAATGGTAATAACAGATATGGCAGCTGGGTTAATATCTATAAAGTATGGTTTTATGGGACCTAACCTTTCAATATCTACTGCCTGTGCTACAAGTAATCACTCAATTCTTGAAGCGTATTATGCTATAAAAAGAGGTGATGTTGATATAATGATAACTGGTGGTGCTGAAGCTGCTATAATGGATTTAGCAATTTCTGGTTTCTCAGTTGCTCAGGCACTTTCAAGAAGAAATGATGAACCTACTAAAGCATCAAGACCATGGGATAAAAATAGGGATGGTTTTGTAATGGGAGAAGGAGCAGGTATTTTTGTAATAGAGTCAGAGGAATCAGCAAAGAAGAGGGGTGCAAAAATATTGGCTGAAATACTGGGTGGCGGAATGAGTGCTGATGCTTATCATATGACTGCTCCGCATCCAGAAGGGAAGGGTGCTGCTTTATGTATGACAGCTGCTTTAAAATCAGCAGGGCTTAAACCAGAGGATATACAGTACGTAAATGCTCATGGTACAAGTACTGAATTGGGTGATATTGCAGAAACAAATGCTATAAAGGTGGCTTTTGGTAAGCATGCTTATTCTCTAAAAGTTAATTCTACAAAATCCATGATAGGGCACCTTTTAGGGGCAGCTGGTGCTGCTGAAGCTGTTGCATGTGTAATGACACTTATTACTGGTAAAGTCCATCCAACTATTAACCTTGATGAACAGGATCCTGCATGTGATCTTGATTATGTGCCAAACAAGGCTATTGATTATGATGTAAAGTATGCTTTATCAAATGGTTTTGGTTTTGGTGGGCATAACTGTTCTTTAGTGTTTGGAAGATATTCAGATTAGTAATAATCATATTTATTCTATTTTAAGACGCAGGGTTTTTTAATTAATACCCTGCTTTTTTAATTTTTCTAAAAAATTAGGATCACGATAAATAAAACTTCCTTCTTTATTTATTATTCCTAAAAAGATATCTAAATCATAAACTCTCTGATAATTATTAATTGTTTTATCATTCAAATTAATTTTATTGTTTTTTATTAAAAAATTTTTTTCTTTTTCAGTTATTTTGTATTCTGGTAAAAAGTCTGTTGCATTTTCAACTTTTATTATATTATTTATTGTTATTTCCTCTATTTTTTTTGCATTTGATAATTCAAATTTTCCAATTTTTTTTCTTTTTAAACTTGCGACATATCCAAAAGTTTTTAATTTTTCTCCTAGGTCTCTTGCAAGGCTTCTTATATAAAAACCACTTGAACAGTGAATCAGTAACTTTAATACAGGTTTTTTATAGTCTATAATTTTTGCAGAATATAGAGTTACTTTTCTTGGTTTTAATATGGGGTCTTTACCTTCTCTTGCTATTTTATATGCTCTTTGCCCATTGATTTTTATAGCAGAGTATTTTGGAGGGGTCTGTAATATTTCTCCTATAAAGTCTTTTAATGCTGTTTCTACTTCTTCTAAAGAGGGTATATAAGGTGATTTTTCTTTAACCTCTGAAGTAATATCATCAGTTTCTCTCTTTTCTCCAAATACAATATCTGTTTCATAAAGTTTATCACATTCTAGAAATATTTGAGTTAAAGGAGTTGCTCTATCTGTACATGCTATAAGTAGTCCTGTAGCAAAAGGGTCTAATGTCCCTGCATGTCCGATCTTTTTTAAGCCAAGTTTTAGTTTAACTTTTTCTATTGTTTCAAAAGAACTAATCCCTTCATTCTTGTCTATAAGTAAAATCCCATCCATGGGTTTTAATTTAGTATATATTTTATAAGCTTTTTTATCTCTTCTGCAGGAAATGCACCTACAATCTTTCTATTGTTTATAAACCATGTTGGAGTTGCATTTATTCCAAGTGCTTTTGCTTCCAGTATGTTTGTAGTTAAATACTTTAAATTTTCTTCTTTGATCTTTTTTATTTCTATTTTGTCTTTTATAAAATTCTTAGCAACATCTATAACATTTTCTTCATCTTTTATAGGCAATTCTCTTATTTCTTTCTCATATTCCCAGAACAATCCTCTTTTCATAAGTTCAAAACCTATTAGGGATGCAGTACAGCTACCAGGGTGAAGGTTATAGCCTATTTGCGGGTTACATTCTTTATCTATTGGGTAGTGTTTAAAATATACTCTAAGTATATTCTTAATTTCTTCGTCTTTCATCAATAACTCTATATTATTCATAAGATCTTTACATGCAGGACAAAATAGGTCTGAATATATAACTATGACAATTTTTGGGTCACTTGCCCCTATATATGGGGAAAATATAGAGTTTACAGAATATATTGTTGAATTATTATATTCCTGTATTAAGGATGATTCATTAACTTTAATTATACTTTTTACCAGGAGAAATCCTATAAAAGATACTAATACAGACAGTACCCCAGCATATATAAATGATAACAGATTCTCTTTAATAAAAATGTGTAAACTTTTCTTTAAATAAGAATATGTAAGTACTAGTAATATTATATTTACAATATATGTTCCAGTACAGAATATACAAAGTGCTTTTATTTTTATAATAGAAATTAAAAATAGAAATATTGAGAATGCTACTGCAATTAAAGAGAGTATACCAAGTACTTTAAAACCTTCTTCTATAATATCATGGTTTTTAATGAATATAATGTATATAGGTATGAAAAGATAAAAAATTATTCCTATTAAAGAGATTGGTATTGGACCAATATGTGAATATGAGGAGGCTGCTATTTTATCACAGTTTATATAATCTGATATATTACATATATTATTTGATATATTGTTTTTTAAATTTATATCAACAATTAATAATAATACGGAAAGTATAAAACCTAAAAGACTTAATATAATTATCATTTTTTCTTTCTTATTTAATTTCATCAATTAATCTCCTAAAAATTTATCTTTTTAGAAATATAAATATAATAAATTATAATATATTTTTAGATTTTTTTATTATTTTAGGAAAGATTGAGTTTAAAGGAGGGTTTAATGATTCTTGACAATTTTACTTCCCATCTAGGTATAAAAATAGTTGAAGTTAGAGAAGGGTATGCTAAGGGTCATATGGAAATTAAAGATTATCATTTTAACTTGCATAATACATGTCATGGTGGAGCTATATTCAGTTTTGCTGATTCTATTTTTGCTGCTGCATCAAACTCTTATTCTGATATAAGGGCTGTTGCTCTTGAGGCTAATATACAGTTCTTTAAACCTGTAAAAAATGGGATACTTATAGGGGAGGCAAAAGAAAATTTTATAACAGATAAGATTGGTTCATATACTATAAATATATTTCAAGATAATACACTAATAGCATTATTTAATGGGATTGTTTATAGGAAGAAAATATAAAAAATTTTATAAATAAAATTTTATTAAAATAAGGATAGCCTTTTTTTGACTATCCTATTTTAATTAGTTTTTATTACTCTATTACTTTTGCTTCTTTTATTTCTATTTTTTCAAGTGGTCTATTAAGATTATCTACCCTAGCTTCCATTATTTTTGTTATTACATCATTACCTTCAACCACTTTTGCAAATATTACCTGTGGTTCCTCAAGTTTTATATCTTCTTTTCCTGTATATATTGAAAAAGCACCAAAACCTTCATTTTTGGGATTAAATAACAATTCACCATAACTTAGTTTCTTATTTTCTGGATTTATTTCTGAATTAAAGTCTTCTTTTATTGCTGGATCAAATGTTTTACTATTAAATCCTATATTTATAAATTGTTCAAAAAACATTACTTCATCTATCTGAGTATTATTGTATTTTCCTTTTTTAACAAAATCTATAAATAGAGAAGATGCTTTTGGAGCAGAGTTCTTATAAAGCTTAATTTTTATTTCACCAAGGTTTGTTACTAATAATATTACAGGTTTATCATCTAATTTATAGGACTTTCCGCAACTTACTAAAAAACTTATTATAAATATAAAATAAGCTATTTTTTTCATTTTCGTTACTCCTTTAATTTTATTATTTTATATAATTTAAGCAATTTAGCAAAAAATTTAAAAAACTAATATAAAGAAAAATAAAATAAGTATTTTTGTCAAGTATAAAGTTTTAATATCTTTTACCTTTATAATGTAAATCAAATTTAAAACTGCCTTCTACTTTAAGATTTGATGTATAAACTTTTAGAGAAAAAATAAGAAAGTTTAATTTAAGGTCATCAGGAGCCTTTTGTATATTTATATATGAAAATGCTCTTATCATAATAGCATTCATGTTAGGCGACTTAAAAGGCGTGATAAATATTATATCAAATGTATTATCTTTAAAATATATTCCTATGGAACCTGATATAATCCCTCCTTCTGAAGATATAAAACCTTTACTTATCTGAAATGCTGGTATGAACTCTATTACTTTATAAAAGATATCATTGGCTATCTTTATAAGATAGTCGGTATGCTCAAACTTTTCAGCATCAATAGAAATATTATTTTCAGTGTCTATATTTATTGTTATTTTTTCGTGTCTATATAAGTTAGGCAATATATCAACCATTTTTGAAGATGTTTTCTCTGTATTATTATTTTTATCATTAATACTTTCTTTAATTTTTTCTGATTCTTCTTTGGTATATCTTTCAATATTTTCTGATATTTTTCCAATAAATCTTACATTATTGTAATAGCTATATTCTTTATCTTCTATTTTTTTCCCGCCTTTTCTACTTTCTTTTTGAGCAAGATTTAATGTATTTTCTTTTTTCTTGTCTTCTATAAAGACCTCAACAAGTTTATATTCATTATCTTTTTTCTCTTTTTCTATGGATTTAAGTTTTTTAAAAATATCATTTATACTAATTTGATTATCTGATATTATTATCTTTGAAAATAGGAGATTATAAAAAAACAATGATAAAATAGTAAAATATAAAGGTCCTCTTTTTTCCATAGTTATAAATATAACAAAAATTAAAATAAAACTTAAAGCATAGTTTTTGTATTTAACTTTATAAAAGGGGCCTTTATTTTTTTAAAAAGGCCTCTTTGTAGTGTGTTTTTTATATAACTCTTATTTCAGGGTACGTTGTTATAAGATCATCTTTGTCCATTATATTGTACCAAATACTGACACCACCAAAATTATCGAGTGCAATACTTGATGTTTCTTGTAATAGTTTTAGTGTTTCTTCAATTGTTTTTTCTCTATTTTTAAATGTTGTAAATAATCCTGCTACAATACTTATTACAAACACTTCTTCAAGATTTTCTTTATTTTCCTGACTTTCTCTCTTTACACCTTTTATATTTACTAACTCTTCTTCATCATATTTTGTTCTTTCTTCGTTTGTTAGTCTATTAAACTCAGATTCGAGTGCAGAGTCACTGCTAAAAGTTTTAATATCAAAATTGTACCACCTTATTTGATCTGTATTCCTTAACATTAGAACACCTATTTCTCTTAAAGCAATATAGCATGAGTTCATATCATCGGGGTTCATACCTTTTAAAATTGCTTTAACTTTTTCAACAAGTTCACCTTTTCTAAGGTAGAATCCTAATTGAATGTTTACTAAACTTGATTTTTGTTTCTTTTTTATAGCACTTTTTAAAATTCCAAAAGCTATTACCATAATTATTATAAAAACTAATACAGACCCACCTCCTGCACCGCTACCTATATATATAAAACTTGGAGTAGTAGATGATGACCATGATGAAGTACTTGAACTGCCAAATGAACCAGAACTACCACTACTTCTTCCAAAAAATCCGCCCCCACCCCCACCTCTTTTTGCAGTAAGGTCAGTCGATACTATTACCATTATAATACATATTAAGAGTAATGAAAAAAATCTTCTCATTTTATAACTCCTTTTTTAAAATTAATTATTATAACTAAATTAACTAATTTTTTAAATAAAAGTATTTTTTTTATAAATTTTTTATTTAATTATTTAAAAAAGCTATGATTAAATAGGGGGTTAATATGTATACAGATAACTTTGATAAAATAATTCAAACATGGGAATCTACTTTAAAAGAAATTAATGAGTTATATAATGAGGGGCAGGAAAGATTCTTAAAATCAACAAAGAGTTATTTTGAAAGTATGAAATATTTTGCTGAACTAAGTGGTAATGTAGCTCTAACCAATTTATATAAAACGTTGATTGATGCGACTAATAAGATAATAGAAAAATTCCTTGAAACTGCTAACAAAAAATAAACTTATTTTTTACTTTTTTGTTATATCCCTGAATACTTATGCATTTGATATTAGTTTTGATATTGGATTAGGGTATGAAACCTGGCAGAAAAACTCTTCTTATTATGAGATAAATAGTTTTATATCATCATTAAATTTGAAAATACCAGTAAGATTTCAGAGAATAATATTTGCTGGTATTTTCGGTTATAATTATTCTAATCTTATAAAATATCCTAAATTAGGTCTAGAGTTTAATTATCTTATTCATCCAGATTATATGCCTTTTTTGGGGCTGAGAGTTGATTTAAGATGGTATAATAATATCTATCTTGAGGATCAAAAACTTAACACAGTTTATACTTTATCTTTTGTAGGTGGATCTAAAGTTTTAAAACTTGATTCTTCTGATATATGGCTTAAGATAGAACTGCTTTTGACAAACTCAAAGTATAGTAAGATAAATGGTAATGGTTTTTATTTTAATATTGATTATTCTTTAAATATTTAGTAAAATCATCTCTTATGAATTGGTAAAGATCTTTCAGCTTCCTTTCTTTTTACTTCTTTTTAAATTAAATTATATATTAATTAAAAATATAGGAGGAATTATGATTGTAAAGAGTCAAAAGATAATTCTTTCTAGAAACTTAACAACTGAAAATGGTTTTATTTTAAAAAATCCTGAGGTTGCTTTTGAACAATATAGTGAAAAAGGACCTGTTATTTTGATAACACACGGCGGACTTTCAAGTCACCATGCTGCTGGTAGGTATTCAGAGAATGTTAATGAAGAACCTGGTTTTTGGGATGCTTTAATAGGGCAAGGTAAACCGTTTGATACCAATATTTTTAGAGTAATATCAGTAAATTCTCTTGGCAGCATGTATGGTTCAACAAGTCCTCTTAGCATAAATCCTGATACAGCAAAACCCTATGGGCCTAATTTCCCATTTATTACAATGGTTGATATGGTTAGGTTTTATAAGTTGTTTTTGGATGAATTGGGCATAAAAGAGGTTTTTATAATGGCAGGGCCCTCAATGGGGTCAATGCAGTCTCTTTTAATGGCAGCATTATTCCCAGATACAATTAAAAATGTGATATCGGTAGCTACAGCAGGTAGGATTACACCGGGGGCTATGACTATTCATGAGTTTATAATAAGTACTTTAAAAAAGGATCCTGATTTTAATAATGGCAACTATATTTATACAGGAATAAAGCCTACTTTATCCCTAAAGATAGTTCATGAGATGGCAAGAATTTACTATACTCATGAGGAGACACTTAAAAAAATATGGGATATGCCTGAAGGTCCTGATGTTCAAAAAAAGAGGAGTGAAGCTATAAGAAATTATCTTACTTTTATGATAGAACAACAGGTGCAAGATAAAGATCCTAATTGTTATATTACGCTCCTTAATGCTATTAATACATATAATCTTGGGACAAATCTTTTTAACGGAAATTATGAGGAAGGTGTAAGAAGAATTAAAGCAAAGGCTTTAATTATGAATATTGATACTGATTCTGAGTTTCCACCTTATTGGGGGAAAGAGGTTGTTGATATTTTGAACTCAAATACTAAGGATCAGGCAACATTTTTTACTGTACCATCTATATGGGGGCATATTGGATGCCTTAGGGAAGTTGGTTTTTTAGCTGATAAAATAAGAAATTTTATAAAAATGGTTCTATAATAAATCTAATGCCCGAGAAGGGACTTGAACCCTTACAGGAATAATCCTCCATGATCCTGAGTCATGGGTGTCTGCCAGTTCCACCACTCGGGCAAAAATAATAAGCCTTAATATTAACTTATAAAATTTATATTTTAAAATTTTATTTTTTAAATTTTAATATAATATTGTATGGGGCTATAGCTCAGTAGGATAGAGCAGCAGTTTCCTAAACTGCGTGCCGGAGGTTCAATTCCTCCTAGTCCCATTGGTTTTGTAAAATCATATTGAAGGGTCTTGATATAAAACACCAGAATCCACAATTTTAATATTTTTTACTTTATTTATCTTTAACTATTTTTATTTTGTTAAACTTAATTTTTTTGCAAGGTTTAGTTATATGAAAGAAACACCTATGATGCTTCAGTATAAAAGAATAAAGTCAAAATATCCTGATTGTATATTGTTTTTTAGGCTAGGTGATTTCTATGAGATGTTTGGAGAAGATGCAGAGATTGCCTCATCTATTCTTGAAATAGCACTTACTAAAAGAAATAATGAGAAAATGTGCGGTATACCTTTTCATGCAGCAGATTCATATATACATAAACTTATAAAGGCTGGTAAAAAGATTGCTATTTGTGAACAGATTGAGGAGCCCTCGAGAAATAAAATAGTTGAAAGAAAAGTGGTTGAAATAATAACTCCCTCAACTTTTTTTGATGAAACAAAAATAAATAGCAGGAAAGATTCATTTTTAGTTGCAATTTCGATAATTGAAGATAATGCTGGTATATGTTGTATAGATGCTACAAGTGGCAAGTTTTTTGTTATAGATACTAAAAATAATCCAGAATCTTTAAAATCGACTCTAAGACTTATTTCTCCTGCTGAAATAATATTACATACCAGATATGAAACTCTAGATAAAATAATTGATGATTATTATTATACAATTGTGCCAGATTACTATTTTAATCCATCTTTAAATGAGGTTTTTTTATTAAATCACTTTAATGCAGGAACACTTAAGGGGCTTGGCCTTGATAAAGAGTTTTTACTTGGACCTGTTGCTGCTGCTTTAAAATATCTTAAAAATAATCTGGCTAAAGATATTTCTTATATTAAAGACTTTAAAATTATTAAAGATGGTGACTATCTTTATCTTAACGATTCTACAATAAATAACCTTGAGATATTTGAACCCCAGTTTACTACTTCCAAAGATACAAGTTTGTTTTCGAATATAAATCTTACTCTAAGCCCAATGGGAGGAAGGTTACTACGAAATTATCTGACATATCCATTAAAGGATAAGAAAAAAATTGAAGAAAGGCTTGACAAAGTAGAGTTTTTTGTGAATCATAAGGATATTCTTAATAAGATCAGATCTGTTATGTTAAGGTTTGATCTTGAAAGATTATTTGGTAGGGTTATGTTAAAAAAAGTAAAAAATATGGATATAATTAAACTTTCAGAAGGCTTTTCTGTTATTGAAAATATAAAGTCTTATTATAAACCTGATATAGAAGTAGGAACTCTTTTGCCAATAATAGATAGAATAAACTCAACTATTTCAGATAATGCAGATAATGAAGGTGTAATAAAAAAAGGAGTTAATAAAGAGCTTGATGAATATAAGGATATTGCAAGAAACAGCATGAGGTATATACTTAAGATTGAAGATGAGGAAAGAAAAAGGACAGGTATAAATACTCTTAAAATAGGTTATAACAAAATTATTGGTTATTATATAGAAGTGACTAAAGTTAATCTTGATAAAGTTCCTAAAAACTATATAAGAAAACATAGTTTAGTTAATGCTGAGAGATTTACTATACCAGAACTTATAGAATATGAAACAAAGATAGAGGAGGCTAATAGCAAAATAGAGGAGATAGAAAAAAAGATATTTGATGATTTACTTGATTATTTAATTTCGAATTATGAGGTGATAAAGAGTAATATTGAGTTTATAAAAGAACTTGATCTTTACACAAGTTTAGCATTACTTGCTATTGAAAGAAACTATGTGAGGCCAATAATAGATGATAAGATTGTAATTGATATAAGAGATGGAAGACATCCTGTAGTAGAAATGTTTGTTGATAATTTTTGCTCAAACTCTTTATATATGGATGAGGAGAAAAGATTTATAATACTTACTGGCCCTAATATGGCTGGAAAGTCTACTTATATAAGACAAGCAGCTTTAATTGTACTTTTGTCTCATATTGGTTCTTTTGTACCTGCAAGCTATGCAAGAATTGGAATTTTTGACCAGATATTTACCCGTATTGGTGCCTCTGATAATATTGCTGAAGGAGAAAGTACTTTTTTGGTTGAAATGACTGAAGCAGCAACTATTTTAAGGAATGCAACAGAACGTACACTTATTATAATGGATGAAGTTGGTAGAGGGACAAGTACTTATGATGGGCTTTCTATTGCATGGTCAATTGTTGAGTATTTGACAGAAGAGAATAGAGGCCTTACCCTTTTTGCAACACACTATCATGAACTTACAAAACTTGATACAATAACTGTTGTAAGAAATTATAGAATGGCTGTAAAAGAGTTTGAGAATGATGTTGTTTTTCTTCATAAAGTTGAAGAAGGAGCAGCTGATAAAAGCTATGGAATACATGTTGCACAAATTGCAGGTTTACCGGATAAAATAATTAAAAGAGCAACTGAAATCCTCTCATCTATACAGATGATAATGGATAAAGAAGAGAAAATTATTAAAAAGAAATATGAATTAAACTTGTTTGAGCAAGATAATTTATCTTATTATGAACCTATAATCTCTAAAATAAAAGCAATTGATATTAATCATACCACACCTTTACAGGCATTGGTTTTTCTAAATAAGATTCAAGAAGAACTAAAAAAAATTAAGTCAAAATAAATATTTTTTCAAACCATAGTTATCCTAGGTCTTTTACGAATAAATTGAAAAGATTGATTAATGATTCTCTTGATAAATATTCAGTTTCATTAGGGAAGACACTTGATCTTTGTATTTTCCACTCATCTGGCTTTTTATTAAAAATATTGTAATACACAGAAGGGAATATTTTTATCTTAAGTGTTTCACTCAATTTTTTTATTTCTATAATTTCTTCTCTGGTTTGCGTAGGAAGCCCTAATATAAAGTATCCTCTAACGTTTAATCCTCTTTTTTTAGAATATAAAGCTATTTTTTCAAATTTATCTGAATAAAATGGCCTGTTGCAAGTTTTTTGAGTCTTTTCATATAAAGTTACCAAAGAGATATTTATCTCATTAAATCCACATTCTTTCATAATATCTATAATATCTTCATTTATCTTTTCTATTGAGATCCCATTCATTGCTGTAAACTCTATGTAAGGATATTTCTCTTTTAGTTCTTTTAAGGCAAAAAGTAATTTTATAGCAATCTCTTGTGTTGCGAATAGATTATCATCTTCAAAATTAAATACACTTATTCCTCTATTTAAACAGTCTTCAATCTCAGTAACAATATTTTCTATCTTACCTTCCTGGTAATTGTTAAAAACTACTTTTGATGTACAAAAATTGCATCTATTTGGGCATCCTCGAGAAAAAATTATTGAAGCCCCTTTTTTCTTATAAAACTTTATATCTTTTTCTTTTAGTAGGTTTCTATCAGGAAGTATATTATCTGTATTAATATTATTAATCTTTATATCTTCGTCTTTGTCTTTGTGGTCTGATATTATTTTTTTGGTGTAGAGGAATGCTTTATTTCCAGTTTTAAGGTATGAAACTACCCTTATTATTGGCTCTTCTCCTTCCCCTTTTACTATAAAGTCTATTTTTTTATTTATGTAGTATTCAGGGTATAAAGAGCTGTGATGCCCACCTATTATTATTGGTTTACTGTGATACTTTCTTATTATCTCTATTATTTTGTCTGTTTCTTGATAGTATGTAGTAAAGTTTGATGATATTGCAAACGCATCTACGTTAATATTTTTTATTCTTCTCTCTATTTCTTCCCAGCTTAGACCCCAGTGTGAATAATATTGAAAGGGAAATATTTTTTTTTCTATATATTTTTTTAAATAAGAAAACTCCTGTGGTATCTCTATTATTTTTCTTTTATTAGAGTGGCAATTAAGAAGAATAGGCTCAAATCCTGCTTTTTTTATAGCAGATGCAATATATAAAAGCCCTAATGGTTGTCTTCTTATTGATGTTATATAAAAGTCCTCAATTGGCGGTTGTATTAATAATATTTTATTTGTTATTTTTATTATCCTTGAAGATTTTTAAAATTAAAAATTTTAGCCAAAAATTTTAACAAAAAATTATGGGATATCAACTTGCAAGCTCTCAACCCAGTTTACAGACCTGTTCCCTGCATTATCTTCTACTTTAACTTTTATCTTAACAGAATATCCAGTTGATAGACCACTTGCATCAAAACTATAATTTGTTACTGTAGTTATTATATCAGGGCTCCATCCTAACCAATTTGTCCCACCATCTGGTGAAATGTTGTATTGGATAACATATTGTTTAATTCCTGATCCACCAGTATTGTCTGATCCAACATCCCATGTGAAGTTTACGTTTGGGGCAGTATAAGAACCTGAAAGACCTGTTATATCATTAGGTTGAGTCATATCAATTTGTACAGTTATAGGGATTGACCAATTACCTATATTTGAAGCATTATCGACTGCTCTTACTCTTATCTGGTATATATTTTCTACAGCAAGATTTCTTGTTGCTGATGTTCCTGTTTCATTACCCCCATCTGGGACTCCATCATTATTTATATCTATTTGATAGTATTGTATTCCTGAAAAGTCGGTGACTGAGCTCCAGCTTATATTAATATTTTTTGAAGTGTTATAGTATAATGTTGTTGATGAATTATCTACTAAAATACTTGTTGGGGCAGGGGGTAGTGTAGTATCATATGTTATACTATTACTTGTTACCCAGCCAGATGTATTACCTGCCAGATCTATAGCCCTTGCTATTATTTTGTATGTATGGTTTGTAACAGGCACTCCTATTATTATTGTTGGATTTGTATTTCCTAAAGCTGTAGTTTGTATTGCACCTGCAACACCATTGTCTATTATCATATACTCGTAATACCTGAAATTAGTATCAGAGCCGTTAAATCCAGTAAAACTTACTGGCCCTGTATTTGTATATGTATCGGTTACTGGTGTATTGATTATTGTAAAAGTAGGAGGAGTTGTATCTACTATTATACCGTTGGAAATTGCCCATGAACTTTCATTTCCTACGTAATCTATTGCTTTGCCTCTAAGTCTTGCATTTTCACCATTGTCAAATGTTTCGGTTCCATATCCTGATGTAGTTACTGATGTTGCTAAACCAAGGTCCTGGTCAGCAGACCAATTTGTTCCATCATCACTGCTTGCAACATAGTATTTTTCAATTCCAGTTTCTCCATCAATAAAACCTGACCATGAAAATGTAATACTTGTTGAGTTTATATAATTTCCGGGGTCTGTTACAGATCCTGCAGTAGGTAGTACTGTGTCAACCCACACAAGATTACTTGTTGTCTCATTACCTACATTGTTTGCATTATCTACAGGTTTAACCCCTATATAGTATTTTCTTCCATCAGTTCCTGTAAAATAAAATGTTAGTGCCCCCCCTGATAATGACCAGTTTACAGAGGTTATTCCAGTGTTTGTTCCGTTTGCAAGTGTGCCTGAACCTAAGTTTTTGTCTATTGTATATTCGTCATATTTACCGTTTACAGTTTCATTTACTCTTACAATATAGTACCTTGCATCAGCAATATCAGCCCATGTATATTTTACAACTTTTAAGCCATCAGGTTGATGGTTATTTCGTATTACTTTTCTTGTAAGATATATGGTTCCGTTATCATTTATTGCAGCTATTACTGGGGGATTAGCTGTGTCTATAGTAAAACTTATTGTTGTGGGTACTGATACATTGCCAGCCATATCAATAGATATTACCCTTGCTGTATAAGCACCATCAGAACTATAAGTATAAGTATAGTTGTTAACACTTCCGTCAACAGTAATATCGTATGTCCCATCATTATTTACATCTATTTTATAGTATCTTATGCCTGTATGGAGGTCAGAGGCATGATTCCACGAAAATGTTATATTACGTGTATTGAAGTAATTTGGGTCAGTATCTATTTCACCATTTACTCTAAGGTTTGTAACAGGATTAGGGGGGACTGTGTCAATTGTTTCAGATATTGATATTTGCACAGGCCCTCTTTGTAAGCTTATATCGTAAGGCTTTACTGCAAGGTAATATTTTTTTCCATTTACTCCTTCAAATTGAAGGCTAAGTTTTGTTCCATCAAAATCAAATGATGCATTGCTAACACCTGTTGGAGCAAGAGCAGCACTACAATCAATGGGAGATCCTGGTGTTGGGGTGTCTATTGAGACAATAGCAGATAGATTGTCAGTTATGTTGTAAAGTGTCATCTCATATCCTTGTGCACCTGGAATATTGTCCCATACATATTTTATAGTATTGCCTTCAGCACTATTGTGATATCCATCATAACCTGCTGTTCCATCATATTTTATAGTATCATTTGAATCCTTTATACTTCCTAAAAGATCTGGATTTGTGTTATTTACAATGTAACTTACTGTTATTGTATTTGTATTTCTTTTGTAATCTGTATCTGTTGCTTTGATTAATATGTTCCTTATTTGATTTGATAGTATTCCCCAGCTTGAGAATGGATCTATAGTATAAGACCAGTTTGTTGTTCCACCTGCCAGATTCCATGTATTACCATTATCAAGACTTATTTCAATTTTTAATACTGTGTTATCCCCACCCTTATCCTTTGCTCTTCCTATAATTGTGAATGTACTTGTAATAAGAGACCCGGGTGGGGGATAATCCACATATATGTCTGGCCCACTCTTATCTTCACCATCTATTCCGTAAAATGGATTTTTTGATTGACAATTGTTTATTGTTATAATAAATAATAAAATAAGGTAAGTTAATAATTTTTCTTTTTTCAGTTTCATCACTTCCTATAAATGTATAATTATATTATAATAATAACAAAAAATATTACAATATGGATAATATTTTTTGATTTAAAATCTGAGTCTTAATGTCATTTAATTATAGATTTAAATTTTGTAATAAAATTTTATTATTAACCTAATAATCTAAAAAGAAAGGGGTCCTCCCCCTTTTTAGTTTTATTTATTTTTCTTTTTTATAAAGTTTTTTTCAAGGTCATCTATATCCTGTGATGTTTTTTCTGTAAACTCTTCTATCTCTTTTGACATCTTTTCTATAAACTCATCCATATCTTTTATTTGATCTTCTATTGTTTTTAATGTTGATTGAACCTGATAAAAGTTTCTTTTGACTAAAGGATTATCTTTGTATTTTTTAAATATTGTTTCTGATAGTGTATATAAACCTTTTGATTGACTTACTGTTTTCTGATAAAGGTATTCAATTTCATCTAATTCTTCCTCTGTTAACTTATCTTTTGCTTTAAGTTGTTCTAATCTCTGATTGTTCTTTTTTTCTATTTCTGATAGTTTTGAATATGTATCTTCTATATTTTCTGCCTTAACATCTTCTGTTTTTTTAGTAAATTCTTCATAGTCTTTTTCTTCATCTATTTTTTCTTCTTTGTCTTTTTCTAATTCACCATTTATTTCTATTGTGACTTTTATATTAGGAGTAACTTCTATTTGTTTTTTATCGTTATCAACAATAACTTTTCCACTTTTTACTATTATACTTGACTTTCCATTTACAACCATAACTGTAAATGATGTACCTCTTACACCTGCTACTGCTGTTGGGGTGTATACTCTATAATATCCTTTTTCATTAATTTTCTCAACTCCTGAGTCTATAGCACCATTTATTACACCAAATGCATACCTGTTTTCCTTGTTTGTTTTTATTATATTAACAATTATTTTTGAGTTTGGCATTATTTTGATAACAGAACCATTATTCAACTCAATTTTTAATATTGATGACTTACCTGTGATTATAACATCTCCTTCTTTTATTTTATTATTTACATTAAGATTTTGACCTTTTTCTAGTTTACAACTACCAACTTTAAATATTACTTTTCCTATAATATCCTGTGCACTCAACCCTGAGTAAACTATTAACATTATAAATACTATTATTTTTTTCATCTCAATCCTCCTGGTCTTATTTTGCATTTTTTTATTGTTTATTATTAAGAATAACATAAACTGATTTAAAAACAAAAGTTTTTAAATGATTTTTATTATATCTCCGACAATCTCATCTAATGATCTATTGGCATCAATTATAAAGTTTGCAACTTCTTTATATAATGGTATTCTTCTTGAATAAACCTCTTCTATCTCTTTTATAAAGTCTTTTCCAGTAAGTGATGGTCTATCTTTTTTATCTTTTAGTCTTTTTTTTATTGTTTCTACTTCAACATAGAGAAAAAATACATACTTTTCTTTTTTTAAAATTTCTCTGTTTTCTTTTTTTTCTATTATGCCCCCGCCACAATCTATTATACAGTTATCTTTTCTTGAGATTTCATATAATATAGAGGTCTCTATATTTCTAAAGTATTCCCAGCCATTTTCCTCTACTATGCTTGTTATATCTTTTTTTTCTCTATTTTCGATTATTTTATCTATTGAGTATATCTGCAGGTTTATTGCCTCACTTAGTTTTTGAGACACACTGCTTTTTCCTGAACCCCTATATCCAATAAGATATAGTCTCATAGATCTTTTATCCAGTCATGGGTATTAAATGATATTATTGGGCTTAAGTCATCTTTTTTTAATACTGCTCTTTTTAGTCCAGCTTGAACTATAAATCTTTTACATAGAACACATATAAAGTCATGGCCATAGATGTAGATGGTTCCACCTCTTGACTTATCTTCGCCAGCTTGTATTATAGCATTCTGTTCAGCATGTATTGATCTACATGTTTCATACATTGTACCACTTTTTATATTATTGGCTTCTCTGTAACAAAACCCTTTTTCTATACAGCTTTCTACTCCATGAGGTGTGCCATTATATCCTGTGGATTTTATTTTATTGTAAGGATCTACGATTACTGCACCGACTTTTTTTCTAAGACAAGTTGATCTTGATGAAACAACTTTTGCTATTTCTAAAAAATAGTTGTCCCATGATGGTCTCATAATTTTTTAAAAGTCCTTTTCGAGTTCTGTAAGATAAATATATACGAAAAAGTTTATCCCATCTTTTTGACGTATGTTTATTATATCAAAATTGTTTTTTCTCATTGTTGAATATTCTATTTTCCCAAAGTGTATAAATGGTATTGAAGGTGTTATCTCTATATCTAAAAACTCTATAAACTTTCCACTTATTATATTTGTAAGTTCACCAAGGAAGTCTTCTATTAAAAAGCCATCCTCTTCAAGTTCATCGTTTTCAATTTTTTTATAAAGTAGGTTTATATCATTTTTGTCAATATTTATTATTAGCATTCCTTCATGTTCAGGTCCAAAAATACTTATCTGGCTTGTTATATCTTTTTTAGAAATAAACTTACTGTCTTGCCCTTGGTATTCAAGTAAAAACTCAAGACCGGTTAATTCTTCCAAACATTTAGATAAAACCTCTAAAAAAACGTCCTTATACTGCAATTTTTCTTCCTTGTTTTGTCTTAAACTTTAAAAATATACTTAATAAATATAAATAAAAATTTTAAATATTGAATAGTTTTTTTATATCGGATTTATTTATTTTTCTTGAATAAAAATATGTATTTTTATCCTTTAATAATATAAAATTATCTATAATATTATTTAACCATTTAAAGTCATGACTTGTAATTATAAACTTTATTTTTTTTGAAAATCTTTTTATTATTTTTGCTAAAAATATTTTGTATTTTATATCAATAAAAGATGTTGGTTCATCCCATAGTATAATCTTTTTTTTTGTTATTATTGACTTTGCAAACAGTATTTTTACAATTTCGCCATACGAGATTTTTGAAATCTCTTTTTCTAACAGGTCTGTTATACCAAGATTTTTTGATATATTATATATTCTTATTCTATTTTCTGGTGTTATTACCAGAGAGTTCAATGATGCTAAAAAAAAGTCTATGACTTTTATAGGAAAAAGAGGCTGTATTATTGGGGGAATATATTCTATTGTTTTAATTTTTTTTATATCAGTATTGTTATAGTAAATTTTTCCTTTATAGTCTATGATCCCTGCAATTGTTTTTAATAATGTTGTTTTTCCGCTTCCGTTTTCTCCAATTATGCCTGTTATTCCATTTTCTATTTTTATATGGAATGGTTTTAAAAAAAATGATTTAAGATTTATTTCATCTATTTTTATATCAAACATTTGTATAAGTAAAAATATTTTTTTAAATTTTGGAATAAAATTTAAAATGATCTTTATAATAAAAAAATTAATTGTTTATCTTAAATAAAAGAGGAGCTTAATGCAAAGATATAGCATACCTATATTTCTTGCGGTTGTTACATCTTTAATTGTTATTCTAGGGGGCATAATAGGCGGGGCTCCTATAGGTAAAATATTTCAGAGGTTATTATTTTTTAGTATTCTTATGGGATTTTTAGGTTTTGTATTGATATATATCCTTGAAAAATGGGGGATAGACCTTAATTCTCCGGCTTCTAATGATATGAGTAGTGAAGAGAATCAAAGTGATGAGGAAGGAGAAGTAGAAACTCCTGGAAATGAAGAAAGTGAAAAAATTGAGGCTGGAAGTGTTGATAAAATAGAGAAGTCTGATGATTCAGGTTTTACATACACTGTTGATGATGAAGAGATTGAGTTTACACCATTAGACGATACAATAATTGAAAAAAGCTCATCTGAAAAGGAGATAGTTATTAATGGAGAAAAAATCCAATATGATCCTAAAAAGGCTGCAGCTGCAATAAGACAATTATTGTCTGAGGATAAAGAAAATGAATGATAGAGAGAAAATTATAATTGAGATATCAACAAATATGGATTGTCCACCAGAAATAGTTGAGCTTTTGTATGATTTTACTAACGGTGACCCGGATGGTATTAAAAAGATTTTATCTTCACTGTCTAAAAGTATATTACTTATAAAAGCTAATTTTGAATCAAAGATAATAGATAAAAGGGGTTTTTTATACATTGCTTATGATATTAATAATTCTAAAATAGTTGAAAAAGGGATTTTTGCTTATAAAAACTTTCAACCATTGAACCTTAGTATGAATTGGGAAGAGACAAAAAAGATTATAATGCAACATAAATCAGACAATAAGTTTGATGGCAAAATGTGGGCTTTTTTTGATAAAGAAGTATCAAGTGATCTTTTGATAAAAGAACTTAAAAGGATCATCCCTATCTATTCTGAATCAGAGACAAAGTTTAAAACACTTGTTGTAACTCTTTTGAGTAAGGTATTAGCCCCAGTATTTTATAATAAAAACTTTTCTCTTGACACAAGTATAGAGTTTATAGATCCCTTTGTTTTTTTCAAACCACTTGAGTCTTCATATAGGGAAGAAAAAGAGGATGTGAAGAAAGAAGAAAAAAAGGAAGATGAGATTTTTACGATTAAAGTGGTTCCAGTCCTTGACCCTATAAATGGTAAAAATGTGAGTGATTTAACTGTTAATGACAGAGTTGTCTTTGAGCTTAAAGATGAAAGAGAGGCAGCAAATTATATAGGTGAACTTTTACAAAAAGATAATGTGGGGCTAATAGGGAAGGTTGAATCATATTCTATAGTAGATGAAGATACTGTAAGACTTAATATAAAGTTTGCACCTGGTATATCAGGCGAGGCTTTAGTATCTAAAACAGTACTTCTTAAAACATTTTCAGAATATGATGAGATGAATAGTAAGGAAACAAAGCAGGATGCATTAAAAATCAATTATTCATCTTTTTTAAAATTGATTTTTATTATTATTTTAGTAATTTTATTATTGTTATATTTTAAATAGATAAGAGGGGACTTATTTGGAATTTAATAATGAATTTATAAATATCTCAGAAGAGGAAGAACTAGAATTATGGAAAAGATATAAAAAAAACGGAGATCCAAAAGCAAGAGAAACACTTATAATAAAATATGCCCCACTTGTAAAATATGCTGCTGGTAAGATTGCTATAGGAATGCCTAAAAGTATAGAGTTTGATGATTTGGTAGGTTATGGTTTTTTAGGCTTATTGGATGCAATAGATAAGTTTGATCTTAGTAAAAATACTAAGTTTAAGACCTATGCCCTTACAAGAATAAATGGTTCTATATTTGATGAGCTTAGAGCTAAAGATTGGGTACCCAGGACAATAAGGCAGAAAGGAAAAGAGCTTGAAAGAGTTATAATAGAACTAGAGGAAAAGCTTAATAGATATCCCACAGATGAGGAAATATCAGAAGCATTGGGTATTGCACCTAAAGACCTCCAGAAATTATATATGAATTTAAGTATGACTACTATAAAATCTTTTTATGAACCACCAGTTTCTGTTTCACCTGAAAATGAGAAAATGGCTTTAATAAATACAATAGAAGCAGGTGATAATCTTACTCCAGATAAACTTACTGAAAGAAAAGAACTTGAGGAAATTATAAGTAAAATAATTGAGGAATTGCCAGAAAAAGAAAAACAGGTCTTGATACTTTATTATTATGAAGACCTTACATTAAAAGAGATAGCGGAAGCTCTTGATGTAACAGAGTCAAGGGTATCTCAGATACACAGTAAAACACTTTTTAAGATTAAGATTAAAATGAAAAAAATAAAAAATCAAATGAAAGATAGTCAGAATAAGATTTATAAATAAAAAGTATTTATTTCGTGTTTTATTTATTTTAAATTAATTCCCCCATATTATTCAATGGGGGCTTATTATATCTTATTAGATTAGAATTTAAGATTAAAAATAAACTATAAGAATATATAGGTATGAGATTAAAATTGTTAATAAAGATAAAGGTACTCCATACTTTAAAAATTCCCAAAATGTTATAGGATAACCATTTTTTTTAGCAATACCAGCAACAACAACATTTGCAGATGCTCCAATTATTGTTAAGTTACCACCAAGGCATGCACCTAATGATAGTGCCCACCATATTGGTAGAATAGCTTTGTCTCCCATAGTTATAGCAAGTTCTTTTATAAGTGGTATAATAGTTGCTACATAAGGGATATTATCTATAAGACCTGATGCAATTCCTGAGAACCATAGTATTATGGTTGAGGTCTTTTTTATGTCTCCTCCTGTTATTTTAATAACCTCTTCACTTAACCTTTTTATTGCTCCAGATTCTATGAGACCACCAACCATTATAAATAATCCTATGAAAAAGAATAGAGTTGTCCATTCAATATCTTTAAATGCTTCTTCTGGCTCTATTTTAGATATTACAAGTAATAGTATAGCCCCGCTGAATGCTACAATAGATGCCTCGAGGTGTAAAACACTGTGTAGTAATAACCCAATTATAACAAGAGAAAATATTAACAGTGACTTGATCATTAAGGGTTTATCTCTTAACATGCTTTTCTCATTAAAAGACATTATTCTTGCTCTGTCTGTATTTGAAACTTTCATATCTTTTCTGAATACAAAATAGAATATAATACTTAAAACACCTAACTGTATTAATATTACAGGTGTTAGGTTTTTCAAAAAATCCATAAAAGATAGGTTTGCTGCACTTCCTATTAATATGTTTGGTGGATCACCAATCAGAGTGGCAGTACCGCCAATATTTGAACCTAATATTTGAGTTATTAAAAATGGCATTGGGCTTATATTCATTTCATTTGCAATAAGTATTGATATAGGTGATATTAAAAGTACTGTAGTTACATTATCAAGAAAAGCTGAAACAACCGCTGTAAGTAAGAAGAGGACTACCATTATTTTAAAAGGATTGGCATTTACCATTTTTGATAGTTTTATAGCAAGGTATTCAAATAATCCAGTTTGTTGGATAACTTTTACTAAAAACATCATTCCCATAAGAAGAAATATTACATTGAAGTCTATATGATGAGAAAATGCTTTTTCTTCACTTTCAATATGTAGGATTATCATAAAAAAACCTGCAAGTAGTGCTACGAAGGTTTTTGGTAGTTTTTCTGATGCTATAAGTATATAACCTAAAATGAATATTATTATTGCTAATGTCATTGAACTCATTTTTAAAACCTCTTTTAAAAATAAAAGTCTAATATTTCTAAGTCCTCAAAATAGTATCAAGAAGTGTTTTTGGGTCGACTACACCTACTATTTTATTTTCTTTATTAACTACAAATACTTTTCTTAAATTGTTTTTGACTATTATGAAACCTAATTCTATAATTGAAGTGTCTTCAAATATTATATCCCCTTTACTTGATTCTACATAAAGGTCTTTTACTTTTGTTGTTGCTTCTTTTTTCTCAAAGTCTTCATATGCTCTATAATCAGACAGAAACGATAAGTTTGTCATTGATAATACATATGGGGGATAAGCAAGTTTTAATATATCTATTACGCTTATTTTCCCTTTGTATTTACCATCATTATCAACTACTGGTAAAAAGTCTTTATTATGTTTTTTCATTATATCAAGTGTTTCAGATATTGATGAATCAAGCCTTACACTATCAAAGTTTTTATCCATTATTTCAGATACTTTTAGAGGTTCAGTTATTTTAACATCCTTTGACTTTATAAACTCTATTAGTTCATTTTTTTCAGATATAGACTTAAGTTCTTTATTATAATTTTTTATAAAACTTACTATTGTTGATAGTGTTTTAAGATAGATATTTGAACCTTGGGTGTTTGTTATTATTATGAAAAAAAAGTCATAAGTTTTTTCATTGACTGTTATAGGTTTACTAAGTTTTACTATAGCTATTAAAAGGTCGTTATATTCTGGCAATCTTCCGTGTGGTATTGCAAACCCGTAATCAAAACCAGGGAAACCTAATTTATCCCTCTCTTTTATAGCATTTTTTATTTTTTGCTGGTCTATTTTTATTATTTGGGATAATTTTTTTGTGATATACTGATACAATTCATCTATATCAGTGAATTGTTGATTTATGAATATCAAATCATCTACTAATAAATTAGAAAATTTCATTATCTCTATCCTTAAGATAAAAAGTTAATACTTATAGAAATTTAATATTAGAATAACAAAATTCCAATCTCAATCTTTTTAACCAGAAACTCACCACCTTTAATCTTTTTATTTATTGGTATTTCTATTTTGCCCATATTTTTAAAGGGTGGTTTTAGTATTACTTTATATTTAAATGATCTTATTATGCTTTTTATACCACTACAAAGGTCACAGTATATATTATTACCAAAACATTTAGGGCAAATTATTCTTGCTGGCAGGTCTATCTCTAGATAAAAGTTATAATTAATCTCTTTTTTTGAGATCAGAACATAAAGATCAACATTGAAATCTTTTTTTGCATCCTTATATCTTTTTCTATCAAATATTTTTACTTTCTTTACTATATTGCCAAGGTTATTTGGGAATATTATTCTATTTTTTTCTATTTTTTTTAGATTATTTTTTGTTTTCTCTTTTATAACAGTTCTTATATATTCATCTCTTTTCTTTTTATCAGAAAGAGTTTTATATGCTTCAATAAGAAGATTAAACTCTGATGAATCATATTGCCCTGTATCAGGATGGAGTTCTTTAACCCTTTTATAAAAAGCTTTTTTTATTAAATTTTCATCTTCTGTATATTCTATGTTTAAAATTTTAAAATAATCTACCATATTTTATCAGGGTTTAAAAGATTTTTAGGGTCAAATATTTTTTTAATTTTTTTATGGAGTTCTATATTGATTTTTGGTTCGTATTTTATAAAGTATTTCTTTTTTGTAAGTCCTATACCATGCTCACCTGAGAGTACTCCATTATATTCAATAGCCTTTTCAAAAATAGTTTTTAATATTTTATCTTTAGTCCCTTCCCATATTATTCCTGTTTCGTCTTTAGTATTTAATATATTTACATGGATATTGCCATCACCAATATGTCCATAACATATTATATTTATACCATTGTCTATCTCTATCTGTCTTAGATCTTTAAAAAAGAGAGGTAGTTTTGATGGTGGGAGTGTTATATCTTCACTGAGTTTATTAAAACTTATATGTTTAGTAGCCTCACTTATTATTCTTCTTATTTCCCATATGTTTTTTTGTATTGAAGAAAATGGTGCAATAAGTATCTCTTCACAATCTTTCTCTATTATTTTATAAATAAACCTGGCATCTTCTTCTACGTGTTCTATAACAGTTCCATCAACTTCTATTAGTAAGTGCATAGGATAATCAGAGTTTGGTATTCTCTCTTTTTTTAGGGCTTCAACTGCCTTTAATGCTTTATTTTCTATGAACTCAATTGCTGATGGTGTTATCCCAGATGTGTATATTTTATTTATAGCTGATAAACTTTTTTCTATATTTTGGAACATTGCCCATAGTAATATTCTGTATTTTGGATATGGTAATAATTTGATATAAGCACCTGTTATAGTAGCTAAAGTCCCTTCAGAAGATATAATTAAGTCTTTTAATGAATATCCTGTTACGTTTTTTCTTGTTATACCCCCAAGTCTGGTTATAGTACCATCTGGTAATACTACATCAAGTCCAAGTATGTAGTCTCTAGTTACTCCATACTTGAAAGCCCTTGGCCCTCCAGAGTTTTCTGCTATATTACCTCCTATTGTTGAGATGTCAAGGCTTGCCGGGTCAACAGGATAAAATAAGCCATATTTTTCAGCTTCTTTTTGTAAATTAAACACAATTACTCCTGGTTGAGCATATGCTATCATATCCTCTTTTATTATTCTTAATTTATCCATCCTTGTTAAGGAGACTATTATTGATCTTTTTGTAGGAACTGCCCCACCACTTTTTCCTGTTCCTGCTCCTCTTATAATGTAGGGGATATCATATTTATAACATATTTTTGCTATTGAAGAGACCTCTTCTGTTGTAAGTGGTTGTATAACACCTATAGGACTTACCTCTGATTTTATAGAACTTTCATCATTAATATATGAGACTAAGATGTCTTCATCAGTTATGAATCTTGATCCAAAAATAGATTTTAGCTTATTTAATCCTTTTTTTAGTTTCATTTTAGTTCACCCCATGATTTACCTATTGCAATGTTAACCTTTAATGGTATTTCTATTTTAACTATATTCTCCATTATCTCTTTAATGATTTTACTTAACTCTTCTGCTTTCTCTTCCTTTACTTCAAACAATAATTCATCATGGATTTGTAAAACCATTTTAGCATCATATTCTTGTAGTATATCGTTTATTTTTATCATTCCTATTTTTATAATGTCAGCATTACTTCCCTGGATTATTGTATTAACTGCTATTCTTTCCATTTCATCTTTTCTTATATCTTTTATCTTATTTAAAAATCTTTTTCTTCCAAAAATTGTTTCAACATAACCTTTTCTTAAAGCCTCTTCTTTAACTGTTTCTATATATTCTTTTACTCCTTTAAATATGTTAAAATAGGAGTCTATAAAAACCTTTGCTTCTGCTGGTGTAATTTCAAGTTCATCTGCTAATTTATACTGACCCATGCCATATATTATTCCGAAGTTTATTGTTTTTGCTATTCTTCTCTGTTCTTCTGCAATATCCTTGTAATCCATATTAAAAATTAGACTTGCTGTTACTTTATGTATATCTATATCTTTATTAAATGATTCTGTTAATATTTTATCTTTAGAGAATGCAGCCATAAGTCTTAGTTCTATCTGGGAATAGTCAGCACTTATTAATAGATTACTATTTTCAGCTATGAAACTATTTCTTATTTTCCTTCCTATTGGGTCTTTAATAGGTATATTTTGTAAATTTGGTGAACTTGAGGATAGTCTTCCTGTTGCTGTTCCCACCTGACTGAAGTTTGTATGTATTTTATCTTTTATTAGATAATCTGAAAGTGGGATTAAATAGGTATTAAGGTATTTATTTAAAGATCTATATTCTAAAATTAATGATACTATTTTGTTTTCTTTAAGTTTTTTTAGGTTCCTTTCATCTGTTGCAAAACCAGTAGTTCTTTTTTTTATTCCTTTTGTTGATATGTTTAATTTTTTGTATAAAATTTCTGATAACTGTTTTGGTGAGTTTATGTTAAACTGTGTTCCAGCTTCACTATATATTTTTTCTGTAATATCTCTTATTTCTTTTACAATCTCTTTTTCAAGGTTATTTATTATATTCTTGTCAATCTTAATTCCAGTTTGCTCCATCTCAGCTAATATTGGTAATAATTTCATTTCAATATTATAAAATATATATTCAAGATTCTCCTCTTTTATTTTGTTTTTAAAAATATTGTAGAGCCTTAAGGTTATATCAGCATCTTCACAAGAGTAGTCCTTAACTTTTCCAACATCAAGTGAAAGGAGTGTTTTATCTTTTTCCACTATATCATTATATTTTATTGTTTTATAGTTAAGATATTTTTCAGCAAGAATATCCATATTGTATGTTCTTTCATCTGGTTCCAGTAGATGTGCTGCAATCATTGTGTCAAAATATATTCCTTTCAGTATTAAACCATCATTTCTTAAAACGTGATAATCATACTTTATATTTTGTCCAATCTTTTTTATCTCCTCTGATTCTATTATTTCTTTAAACTCTCTTATAAAATCATCTTTCTTTATACTTTTTTCCCCTGTAAAACTTATGTAATATGCTTCTTTTTCTTCAACTGAAAACGATATTCCTATCATCTTTGCTTCTAATATGTTTAATGTGGTTGTTTCAGTATCTATGCAACAAAATTTTTTTTCTAAAATTTTATTTTTTAAAATTTTAAGTTCTTCTATAGTATTTATAAGATGATATCTTGAGGGTTCAATTATTGATAAAACTTTTTTAGATTGAATACCAAATGCGTTTTCAACAAACTCTCTAGTAAACTTTTTGAACTCAAGTTTTTTAAAATAATCCAAAAGTTTTTCTGTGTCTATATCATTTGATGTATAATTTTCTATATCTATTTCCAGGTCTGTAATTATTGTAGCAAGTTTTTTACTTAGAAAAGCGTTTTCTCTATCTTCTATTAGTTTTTTAGATATATTTTTATCTATTTTATCAATATTTTCATATATATTTTCGATTGTTTTATATTCTTGCAGAAGTGCAACTGCTGTTTTTGGACCTATACCTTTTACTCCTGGTATATTATCAGATGAATCACCTATTAAACCCAGGTAGTCTGGAATCTGGTTAGGATATACCCCAATTTCTTGATAAACCTCTTCAACTCCTATTTTTTTTATATCTGTGATATTTTTTTGTGGTTTTAATATAGATATATTTTTATCAACAAGTTGTAAAAGGTCTTTATCTGAAGTTAATATATAAACATTTTCATTGTTAGCTATTTTTTTTGCAATAGATCCTATTACATCATCAGCCTCATAACCATCTTTATATATCATAGGAATATTTGAGTTGTTTATTATTTCTATTAAATAGTTTATCTGAGCTTTTAATTCATCGGGGACTGGTGGTCTATTTGCTTTATAGGGTTGATATAAATCTTTTCTAAAAGTTGGGGTTGTTGATTCAAATACCAATATAAATTTGTCTTTATCTCCTTCAATAAATTTGAAAAGTGTCTGAAAAAAACCAAATATACAGTATGTTGGGAAACCATAACTTGTTATAAGTTTATTATTAATGAGTGCGTAATATGCTTTATAAATAAGTCCTAATGTATCTATTATTTTCAAATAATCTCCTTTTATTTTGTCAAAATACAAATTTTAAAATTAATTAAACTTAGTATTAAAATTTTGATAATTTTAAAAGGTTATTTTAATACTAATTATTCCTGTCAAATCCGATATTTTATATACAGTTTTTCTTGAGGAATTTATGGGAAAAATTTATTATAAAGGAAAAAGTTATACACAACTTATACTTTCACTGAGTTCAAAAAATAGTGTAAGAGATCTTTTAGGGTTATTGCTTAGTATAAAAACTCCATTAAAATATCCATATGATGTACAGTGGGAGTTTGTTGTGATGGAGCTACTTACGAATTCTATCATAGCTTCTATAAAAAATAATGTTGATAATCCGATAATATTATTCCTTGATGTTGATAAAACATTTTTTACAACAATAGTATCGGATGGGGCCGGTGGTTTTGACTTTAAAACACTTCCTTATGATATATTCGCAAAAGATATAAGTAATATAGATGTATTTGATAAACTTTTTGAAGAATATAGGGCAAGAGAAGGTTACGCAAGGTTTGGACTTGGCTTATATGCAGCTAAAAAGTTTGCTGACTATTTTGATATATTCCTTATAGATAAAAAGGGAAATAAAACGATAAGTTTTTCAGAAGGTATGATTAATGGAACAAAAGTTATTATAAGAAAAAGAATAAAATAAATTTAGAGGGGTTTTTATGAGTGTTAAAAGATTGGTTATTATAACAATTAACTTTCTCTTTTTAATATTTATTCTTTCTTTTTCAATTAAAACACACAGAGGGGATGAATCAAAAACTATTGTTAATACAGAGATTAATTTGTCTTTAATGAAAGATTATTTACTACTTGGTTCTGATAATGGTTTATATCTATTAGAAACTAATTCAAATAAAAGGAATCTTATTTTCGATAAACCTGTTGTTAATGTTATAAAAACCTCATACGGTTTTTTTGTTCTTACTAAATATGAGGGTATATTTTTTTCAGAGGATCTTAAAACTTTTAAACCAGTTAATGATGGAATTTATTCTCATAAGATAAAAATTTTTAACCAGGATAAAAAATATTTTGAAACAAAAGTAATAATTGATTATATTAAGTCTATTAAAGTTGATCCTTTTGATGATTCAATAGTTATTGCTAATAGCTCAAAAAATGTTTATTATTCAATTAATAAAGGATTAAAATGGGAAAGACTTGATATACCATCTTCTCATTATTCTTCTATTACAGATTCTACAATATTTTCTATTAAAGAACAGGACAGAATTAAGGTATATGTTGCTTATGGCACATCTTTTAAAGGTTTTTTTATTAAAACAATTGGTGATAAAAAATGGGAAGAAATAGTAGATGGGCTTTACAAATACTCTAATATGATTCAGGATGTAAGCAATATTATTAGTGCTAAAGATGAAGATAATAAGGTAAGAGTTTTTGCTTCAAACTCTTTTACACCAATTTTATATGAACTTGATTTTAAAACTAAAAAATGGAAGCAGGTCTTTAAGATTAAAAAAGATTTTGGGATGGTTGAATCTTTATATTATGCAAATAAGAGTGTTTATTTTGTTTCAGAAGATGGGATATATGAATATAATTTAGAAAAAAATACTCTAAATAGGATTGAATCTGATAAAATTGACAGTAGTTTATCTTCAGAAGAAATAAAACCAAATTGTCTTGTTATATTCAAAAATAGTAAACCCGAATATTTTTTCAATAGTTTATGGCTTTTAAGAAATAATTTTGATGGATACAAAAGATTGGCAAAAGATAAAAGGGGTTTATATATTCAGTTTTATGTACCTACCCAGAAAAAAAGATTTGAAAATATTTTAGAGATAATGAAAGATTATGGTCTTAATATGATTACTATTGATATGAAGGATGACTTTGGGATATTAAGATTTAATGTAAAAGATGAAGTCTTAAAAAAGATGGGGGTTGTTCAAAATCCTATTGATCTTGATGAGTTTATAAAAAAATGTAAAGAAAACAATATATATACTGTTGCAAGGATTGTAGTATTTAAAGATAAAGTATTATATCATTATAATAACTATGAACTTGCTATTAAAGATAGAAATGGTAAACCATGGCGGGGAATAGTAAATAAAAAAGGAACAGAGGATTATAACTCTGGGTTCTGGGTTGATCCATATTCACCTAAAGTATGGGATTATAATGTAAGAATAGCAAAAGAGCTTATTGAGAGAGGATTTGATGAAATACAATTTGATTATATAAGATTTCCAACAGATGGTATAAATCTTGGCGATGCTGTTTATCAAAATTATGAAAAAGGGATGGACAAAGAGACTGCTCTCTTATCTTTTCTTTTATATGCAAGAGATAATATAAAAGCACCTATATCTATAGATATATATGGGGCTAATGGATGGCATAGGACTGGTTCAAGAACAGGGCAAGAAGTTGAGATATTAAAAGACTTTGTTGATGTTATATGCCCTATGTATTATCCTTCACATTTTTCTCAAGACTTTTTAAATTATCAGCCTTATGAAGATAGGACATACAGGATATACTATTTTGGTAGTTTTAGGAACTTTTACATAGCTCAGAAATCAGTTGTAATAAGACCTTATGTGCAGGCTTTTAAACTTAATGTATCTTATGATAGAAACTATTATGGACCTTTATATATAGAAAATCAGGTTAAAGGTATTATTAATTCTATTGATATGGGCTATACTTTTTGGAATCCAGGTACTAATTATATTATATTAAAAGAGGGCCTTTTAAACATTAAAAATGTTTCTAAGAAAGGGATGGTTAATGGAGAAACAAAAGACAGTTGAAAATAATATAAAAATAGTAATTCCCTTTTTAAAAGCTGCAATTAAAGTTTTAAATGAAATAACCACTATAAAGTTCAATAAAAAGGAGGTTTATCCTTTAGATGGACATAAGTCTATAGGAGATATAAAAGTTGAAATAAGAATAGTAGGTGATATAGAGACAAGGATTATATTTGACTTTCCCCGGGACCTTGCTTTTAAGCTTGCTAAAGATGTTGTGGGGAATGCATTGTCTGAGTATGATACAAAGATGTTAGAGGCTTCTATACTTGAGATGTCAAATATGATTGCTGGTAATGCTATGGGGTTCCTTGAAGAGATTAATCTTAACTGTAATATAATGCCGCCAAAGGTATATATTGGTAAAAACATTAATATATTTTATAAAAATACCAAGCTCGGGGTAATAGAGTTAACAAGTCCTATAGGGGATTTTAATATCTATCTTGTTCTTAAAGAAGATATTATACTTGATCCTGCGGGTATAGTTCTATATAATATAACCGAAATAGTTACTAGTTTTTTTATAGAGGTTTTTATACCTAAAGGTTTTAGTATATATTCTGTTAATGATATTACAATGCTTTGTGAACTAATTAAAAGTAAAGATATTTCATTAGTTTTTATAGGTGTTTTTAACCTTATAAGTCATAAATCACTGTATGAGATAATGGATAAAATTCTTAATGTTTCTCCTAATATTAAAATTGTTTTCTATTGTTCTGAGAAAGAGTGGAATAAAGAGTTATATGAAAAGTATAAAAACAATTTATTAGGATATATACCAAAACACTTTGATAACATAAAAACCGCAAAAGCTATGGTGCTTTTATTGGAGAGGATAGGGGTTAAATACAATGTTGCAAGAAAACATGTAAGAGTAAAACTATCTGATGAAGATAAGGCAAAACTTATAATTTATTCTGGCTTAAAAGATATTAACACTTTGACTGTTAAAATACTTGATATAAGTGTAGGTGGTGTTTTAGTTGAGTTCCCACCTCAAAATATTTCAGAAGTATCTGTTGGTTCTATATTTGAAGGGCAGTTTTCTCTTAAAGGGTTTGTTGTTAAAGCTAAACTTAGGGTTCAAAATATCAATGAAAACATGATTGGACTTTCTTTCTTAGAACTTACTGATGATGATGTTAGGAAAATATCTTTTTTTATTCATGAAAAACTTAATGAAGTAGTCAAGTCTTAAAAAGTTAATTAGTCTAAAATTAACTTTACTATTTATATTTTTAATTTTTTCTTGACTTGGGGGGGGGGGGATTTTAGTAATATTTATTATTAAAAAATATTATCAATTTTTTCAAATAAAAAAAATTAGGGGGATATAATGAAAAAAATTAGAGTTTCTATTTTCTTTTTTTCTTTATTAATCTTGTTGCCATTTTCAATTAATGCTGATAAAAAGGCTGATGACTTTATCAAAGAGGCTTTAAAGAAGATAGAAGAGATAGATGCTCAAAAACTGTATAATATTATTGGTAAAGAAGATATTGTGATAATTGATGTTAGAGAGAAGATAGAACTTGCTGAAGGTAAAATAAAAGGTTCAATTCATATACCAAGGGGTACAATTGAGTTTAGGATAGAGGAAATTGTAAAAGATAAAAATAAGAAAATAATTACCTACTGTAAAAAAGGTGGGCGAGGAGTATTAGCTGCTGCTACATTAAAGGAGATGGGGTATAAAAATGTTTTTAATTTAAAGGGTGGTATTGTTGCATGGATGGCAGCCGGATTACCTGTTGAAAAAGAATAATATTTTAAAATAGTTTTTTAAATGAGATTTTTTTTAGGAAATTTTAATAAAATAAGAGTAAAGATAATATTATTGATTATCTTTTTAGTTATATTTTCTATAACTTCTTTAAGATATTCTTTAAACTTTCTTAAAGATATAATTATAAAAGAGGTTCCTCGTTTCTCCTCACCTTTTATTCTTTCTTCAATTGAGGCTATTGCTAAAAAATATTTGTCAAGAGATGATTTTGATTCTTTTCAATTGTACGTTAATAATTTAGTGAAAGAAGAAAAAGTAATAAAAGAAATAGATCTAACAGATAATAATGGGAATATAATAATTTCCAGCTCAAAAGAAAGAATAGGAATTAATGTAATTAATGAGATTAAAGAATGGAGAGAAAATCAGAATAGTGATTCAATTTTTAAGAGTAATGAAGGGGAAGGTATATTTTATAGAATTAGGCTTTTGATGATTGAAAAAAGTGAATATCTACCACCTGAGGAAAAAGGATATATTATAATAAAATTTGATTTTGCTTCTTCATATATTGTTGAAGAGATTAAAAGATCTTCTAATTTGATATCTTTTTTAATCTTTTCATTCTCTATTTTTATCCTCTTAGTAGTCATTACAATATTTGTAAAAAATATAATAAAGCCTCTTGAATTTTTAAAGAACCATCTAAGTAAGATTGAAAATAAAGATTATTCAGGGGAAATAGAATCTGAGTTTAATAAAGTAATAAAAGAAGATGAGATTGGAATTATAATTAAATATTTTGCAATAGTTATCTCTAGTTTAAAAAATGTTTTGGTGAGCTTGAAGAAACAAAATTTTGATCTTGATCATTATAGTGATGTCTTAAGAAATGAAAGTGATAAATTACTTCTAAGTTTTAATGAAATTTTTGAGTTTTCTGATAAGATTTTATTAACAATGAAGGATCAAAATGAAATAGTAGAACAAGCTAAAGAAGCAGTTGATATTATTTACTCTTATATTAATAAAATGACTAAAGAGACTTTAAAAAATAAAGAGATGATAAAAGCTGCAGTAGTATCTGTAGAAAATATATCTTTAATAGTAGATAAACTTTATGTTATTTCAAATAATGCTAATCTTTCGGCAAAAGAACTTTTTAATTTATCTGAAGAAAATTTAAAAATTATTTTAGAATTCTCTAGAGATATTGAGAATGTTTCAAATATATCAACTCAAATAAATGATATGGTTGAATTAATAATGGATATAGCAGAACAAACAAATCTACTTGCTATGAATGCAGCAATAGAAGCAGCTCATGCTGGAGAGTATGGGAAAGGTTTTGCTGTTGTTGCTGAAGAAATAAGAAAATTAGCTGAAAAATCTAACAAATCCGCTAAAAATATACAAATAATAGTTAAAGAAATTATAGAAGGTATGGAAAAAAATAAAGAGAAAAGTGAAAACACTATTAAGAATTTTGAAAAACTTAAAGAGAAAATAAAAGAATTGTTTGAATTTAACAATAATATTTTACTTTTTTCTGATGAACAAAAAAAATCTATTAATCCTATAGTATCTACTTTATCTTCTATTAACGAGTTAAGTAGTCTTATTGATAATGTTGCCCAAGAGGAAACTATTAGTGTAGAAAAACTTAAAAGAATATGCAAAAATTTAAGTGAGATTTCTAATAATATTAGTATTCTTATTAGTAATGAAAATAATATAATAAATAAAACTTTTAGCTCAGCTGATTGTATTAAAAATATTTCCCAGGATATGTCAAGTCTGTCTTTAAAAATAAGAAAAGATTTTGAAGAGTTTAAATTTTAAAAAATTAAAAATTTTAATTGTTTCTTAGATTTTTTAAGAAAACCGGGCATAAAAACCCGGCTTAAAAAACTGTTGAATTTAATTAAACAATACAGTTTACTTTACTTTTTCAATTTAGATACTATCTCTTTTGTATCAAGTGCTATCATTAACTCCTCATTTGTTGGTACTATCATAACTTTTATTGATGAGTCTTTTTTTGTTATAATTTGCAATTGCCCTCTTACATTATTTTTTTCTTCATCAAGTTTTATTCCCAATCCTTCTAGTCTTTTTACAACTTTTGCCCTGAAGTCAATTGCATTTTCACCAATTCCACCTGTAAATATTATTGCATCAACTCTTCCGAGTAATGCTATATAAGCACCTATATATTTTACTGTTCTATGAACAAGTGCATCTATTGCAAGTTGAGCCCTTTTATTCCCTTTTTTTGCTGCATCTTCAATGTCTCTCATGTCAGAACTTACTCCAGAGATTCCTAAAAGACCACTTTTCTTATTTAATAGATTATCAAGATCATCTATACTCATGCCAAGGTTTCTATTAAGATAGAATAGTATACCAGCATCAATATCACCTGACCTTGTACCCATTATAAGACCTTCTACTGGTGTCATTCCCATTGTTGTGTCGTAAGACTTTCCATCCTTTATAGCAGCAAAACTACTACCATTTCCCATATGGCATGTTATACAGTTAAAGTTTTCAAGTTTAATACCAAGGTATTCTGCTGCCTTCATGGAGACGAATCTGTGAGAAGTACCATGGAATCCATATCTTCTTACTTTATTTTTTTCATAAAGTTCATAAGGTATTGCGTATATAAAAGACTCTTCAGGCATTGTTTGGTGGAAAGCAGTATCAAAAACACCAACGTTTGGAACATCAGGTAATACGTGCATCATTGCTTCAATACCCATTATGTTTGCAGGATTATGGAGTGGAGCAAGAGGTATACACTCTTTCATAGTATTTATAACTTCTTTTGTAATTAATACAGATGATGTGAACTTATCAGCACCATGTACAGTTCTATGTCCGACTGCAACTATCTCTTTAAGGCTCTTTATAACTCCTATTTTTGGATCAACAAGTTTATTAAGTACTATCTTTATAGCTTCCTCGTGGTTTTCTATTTTGCTAACAGTTTCTTTAACTTTGTCTCCATTATATGGTTCATAACCAACTATTGCATTGTCTAATCCAATTCTTTCAACCAATCCTTTTGCCAGGACTTTTTGCTCTTCCATATTTATAAGTTGATATTTTAAGGAAGAACTTCCACAGTTTAAGACCATAACATTCATAACTATTTTCTCCTTAACTTTATTTATATGTTTTGCAGTATAAATTTAAAAAATTTTAAGTAAAAAATTTTAAATAATATTATTAAATTTCTTTATAAGGCATAGAGTAAATAATAATTATTTAAATAATATAAATAGAGGAGTATTTATGAAAAAAAGAAGTGACCTTATGATAAAAGGATTCGAGAGGGCTCCACACAGGTCATTACTTAGGGCTGATGGATTTACAGATTGGGAGATGGAAAGACCAATAATAGGAATTGCAAACTCTTTTAATGAGATAATTCCAGGGCATATACATCTTGATAAAATAGTTGAGGCTGTTAAAGCTGGTATATATGCAGCTGGCGGAACACCAGTTGTTTTTAATACAATAGGTGTGTGTGATGGAATTGCTATGAATCATCAAGGAATGAAGTATTCATTGCCAAGTAGGGAACTTATAGCAGACTCTATTGAGATAATGGCAACGTCTCACCCTTTTGATGGGCTAGTATTATTGGCTTCATGTGACAAGATAATACCTGGAATGTTGATAGGTGCAGTAAGACTTAATATACCATCTATATTTCTATCAGGTGGGCCTATGTTGCCTGGCAGGATTAATAATAAAGATATGGGGCTTGATAAGGTTTTTGAAGCTGTAGGTAAATTAAATAGTGGTAAAATAGATGAAAAAGAATTATACAATTATGAATGTTCAGCTTGTCCTGGAGCAGGTTCCTGTTCTGGAATGTTTACAGCAAATACTATGAGTAATCTTGCTGAGGCATTAGGAATAGCACTACCAATGAATGGTAGTATCCCAGCAGTATTTGCTGAAAGAGTATGGCTTGCTAAAGAGACTGGTAAAAAAATAGTTGAGCTTGTTAAGAGAGATATAAAACCAAGAGATATAATGACAAAAGAGGCTTTTTATAATGCAATAGCTGTTGATATGGCTTTAGGTGGATCAACAAATACTGCACTACATATTCCTGCAATCGCATACTATACTGATGTTGACCTTACATTGCTTGACTTTGACAAACTAACAGATAAAGTACCACACTTAACTACTATTGCACCAGCAGGCCCTCATCATATAATTGACCTTTATTATGCAGGGGGTGTTCCTGCTATACTTTCTGAACTTGCTAAAAGTAAACTTATTGATACAAGTCAGATGACTGTTTATGGCAAGAAGATGGGAGACATGTTAAAAGAGATAGGGGCAAGGATAAAAGATGAATCTGTTATAAGGCCTATAGATAAACCTGTTCATAAAACTGGTGGGCTTGCAGTATTAAGAGGTAATCTTGCACCAGATGGAGCTATAGTAAAACAGGCAGCTGTATCTGAGAAGATGCTAAAACACTCTGGGCCTGCAAGAATATTTGAGAGTGAAGAGGATGCTGTTGAAGCTATTATGGGTGGTAAAATAAAGAGAGGGGATGTTATTGTAATAAGATATGAGGGACCTAAAGGTGGGCCTGGTATGAGAGAGATGCTATCACCAACATCTGCTGTTGCAGGTATGGGTCTTGATGAAGATGTTGCTCTTATTACAGATGGAAGATTCTCAGGTGCAACAAGGGGTGCTTCAATAGGACATGTTTCACCTGAAGCTGCGGCAAGAGGCCCGATCGCTGCTTTAAAAGAGGGTGATATAATAGAGATAGATATACCTAACAAAAAACTTAATGTAAGATTAGGTGAAAATGAAATAAAAGAAAGATTAAAGTCAATTGGTGAGTTTAAACCTAAGATAGATTATGGATATTTAGCTAGATATGCTAAGTTTGTATCAAGTGCTGATAAAGGAGCTGTTTTCCCAAAATAATTTAAAAGGAAATAAACATGCCTTATTACCATAAAATAATTCTTGTTGATAAAATGTATGAACCAGGTAATATAGCTGAAACAGCACTTTTTAGGCTTATAAAAAAGTCTGATATGATAGAAATAATAAAGTCTATTGATGACTTTTATAAGAAAATTAAAGATGCTGTCTTAAAACATAAAAATAAAAAAGAGATAAAAAGGATTGATATTGCAATAATAGAGAATGTTGATATACATGATATTACACTTAACAAACTTCTTAGTCTTATGAGTGCTTATAAGGAGGAAATCGATTTCCCTTTAGTTGTTATTACAAGCACAATTGAAGATAAAGAGGAGAGAGCAAAAGCTTTTAAGAAAGGTATTCATGAATATATACTTAAACCCTATACTGTTGATGAGTTTAAGAGCAGAATTAAGAGACTTTTGAAGTTTAAAGATATGAAAGAAAGAATTTGTAAATTAAAAAAGGCCTCTTTAAGAGATCCACTTACAGGTCTATGGAATAAGAGAGCTATTCAAAAAGAGTTTGAGAGAATATATGAGATGTCTTCAAGGTATAAGATGGACTTTTCAATAGCTATACTTGACTTTGATAGTTTTAAAAAATACAATGATACCTATGGGCATTTAATGGGAGATGAGGCTTTAAAGATTTTTGGACAGATAATAGAAAACAATGTTAGAAAGTCAGACTTTGCAGGCAGGTTTGGTGGAGAGGAGTTTATATTAATACTTCCATATACTACTGAGGAGGGGGCAAAGGTTCTTGTAAAGAGAATACTTAACCAGATTATGGATAGAAAAATTGAACATAATGCTAATCCACCCCATAATATTATTACTTTTACAGCAGGGATTGCTTTTCGTGAAGAGTTTGAAGATATAATAACAGTAATACAGAAGGCTGATGAAGCACTATATTATGGTAAAAAAACAGGTAATAAGATTGTAACATTTAAAGAACTAATTTAAAGTATATTTAAAGGATAATTGTATTGTGTTAATAAATATAAAAAAAATTATTAATACTCTTATATTTATTTTATTTTTGGTTCTTTTTTTATTGTTTTCTATTTTCTCTATAAAAAATAATTATCTTCTTTTTCATACTATATCTGAGATGTTTTCTATTATTATTGGCTATACCATATTTACAATAGCCTGGGTAAGTAGAAATAAATATGAAATAAACAAGTCTTTTATATTTTTAGGTATATCTTATTTTTTTGTATCTACTCTTGACCTTTTACATACACTTAACTATAAAGGAATAGATATTTTTAAAACAGATAGATTTTATTCTACTGAGCTCTGGATTGCAACAAGGTATGTTGAATCGATATCTCTTTTTATATTTTCTTTAATTTTTAATAAAGTAAAAAGATTATGGGCTGAACTTACATTTTTTATCTATTTTATAATTACACTTTTTATAACATTATCTATTTTAGAGTTTAAAATATTCCCTACATGTTTTATTGAAGGTAAGGGATTAACAGATTTCAAGATCATAAGTGAATATATTATATCTCTTATACTGCTGTTTTCCATACTTTTTCTTACTTTAAAGGAAGAAAAGGACAAAAAAAATATAAGTTTAATAAGGTTATCAGTTGTTTTTACAGTGCTAAGTGAATTATCTTTTACTCTTTATAATGATGTTTATAGTATAACAAATGCTATTGGTCATATTTTCAAATTAATTTCTTTTTATTTTATTTATAAATCAATGGTAAGAGAGAATATAGATAGGCCTTTAAACTTTATTTATGATGAGTTAAAAAATAATATTAATATGCTTAAGGAGAGTAATAAGAAATTACAATATATAAATGATGTTAAAACAAATTTTTTTCTATAATAGCTCATGACCTTATTAACCCACTTACTGCACTTAAAGGAAACATTGATTTTATAAATAAATGCTGGTATTCAATGCAAGAGGTTGAAAAGAGGGGTTGTATCAAATCACTTATTACATCATCAGATAATATTGTAGATCTTGTTAACAATCTTCTTACCTGGTCAAGATTACAGATTAATGGTATTCAGGTTAATAAAAAAAGGTTTAATATAAAAGAGGTAATTAGGAAAAATATAGAGCTTTATAAAGTTATGGCTCATAAGAAAGGTATAGTAATACTTGATTATTCTAAGGATCTATATGTTAATGCTGATGAAGATATGATTTTAACTGTAATACGAAACTTGATAAATAATGCTGTTAAGTTTACCAGGGAGGAGGGGCAGATAAAAATAGAGACTTTTGATTATCCTGATAAAGTCCAAATAGTTGTTGAGGATGATGGTATAGGGATGAATAAGGAGCAGATTGATAATATTTATAAACTTGATCTAATCAGTCATAGGGAGGGTACCTGTGGAGAAAAAGGTACTGGACTTGGATTAATATTATGCAAAGATTTTGTTGAGAAAAACAAAGGTAATATTTTTATTGAAAGCCAAGTTAATAAAGGTACTAAAGTTATAATTGAATTACCGAAAGAGTAAAATGGAAAAAATTATTTTTTTCTTGGGTCAAATATATCTCTTAGTTTTTCCCCTATAAGATTAAAACCTGTTACAGTTAGGAATATTGCTATACCAGGGAAAAGTGTGAGGTGCCATGCCCCATATATATCATCACGTCCATTATTTAGTAGGTCACCCCAGCTAGCAGTAGGTTGTGGGACCCCAAAACCAAGAAAACTTAATCCTGCTTCAAGGAGTACAGCTCCTGCTATTCCAAATGTTGCTGATACTATTACGGGGGTTATACCGTTTGGCAGTATATGTTTTATCATTATTCTTAGATCACTTGCTCCAAGTGCTTTTGCTGCTTTGACAAAATCAAACTCTCTTAGCTTAAGAAACTCACCTCTTACCAGTCTTGCAATAGAAGGCCAGCCTGTAAGACCTATTACAACCATAACATTGAATATGTTTGGCCTTAAAAAAGCCATTATACTTAGTATGAGGAAAAATACAGGGAAACAGATAACAATCTCCATTAATCTTGATATTAAAATATCTACTATTCCACCATAATAACCAGCTATTGCTCCTATTATTATTCCTATTATTACTGATATTCCTACAGCGACAAAACCTATACTCATTGAAATTCTCGAGCCATATATCATTCTTGCCAGTACATCACGCCCATTAGTATCAGTACCAAATAAATGGAAGTTTTGATCTTCTTTTTTCTCAATAAATACTGTTGGTGGTTGTTTTGCTTCAGGTATTATGTTCTCATTTTCTCCGTATGGTATAATAGGAAATATTGCGAATGAGTTTGAGTTTTTTATAAGTTTCTTATAGTTATAAGATGGGAAATTAACGGTTGTCTCTGAGATAACGAAAGATATAATTAAAGTAGTGAAAATTGATAGTAATACTATTTTTTTAAAAGTAAAATTTTTTTTCAAAATTTTGTTAAAAAATTTAAGAGCAAAAAATATTAAAGGCAAAAGCATGAGAAAGTAATCCAAAAAAGTTAGTGAGTTTAAAAGTGGAGTAAATATTCTTTTCTTAATTTCAATATTATCAAGTTTTTCTGTTATACTTATTATTAATTTAAGTCTTTCTATAGCTTTTTCTTTAATTATTTTTTCTAAGTCTATGTTATCAATTTTAGAAACTATACTTTTATCTTTTATAAATTTTTTTGCTTCGGAGAGACAGTATTTTGCCCATTTGACATATTTTTTATCTATTTCTTGTTTTTTTTCTTCCATATTTTTTAGTATAACTTTTAATGTTGAGGTAGCAGAGTCAACAAAGTCAAGGTATATTATTCTTGAATCAGTGTAAATTAAGAAAGGTTTATTGTTTGCTATTATTGGTGCGTAAATTGCAATGAAAGATATAAAAAGTATTATCAATAAGGCTGCGTATGATATTTTATCTTTTTTAAACTCTTTTAAAATTTCATTTAAACTCATTGTTTCTACCTGATATTTATAAAGTTAAGTCCCTCTGTTTTAAGTTCTTCTATTACTTTTTTTATTTCTTTTTCTGGTGGTGAGGTAAAGTTTTGCCACTCCTTATTTGCTGTTTGTATATAATAATTTTTAACAGGGTTAATATATCTTGCTATATTTTTTATATCTTCCAGGTCAACATATTCATTTATTATTGTTGTCCTGAACTCATAGTTTATATTTGATTCTTTTATTATATTGATTGATTCCAGTATTTTATCAATATCTACTTTAACACCAGCAGCTCTACTATATTTTTGACTATCAAAACTTGACTTTATGTCCATTGATATAAAGTCTACAAGATTTTTTTCTATGATTTCTTTTATTATTTGAGGGATATAGCCGTTTGTATCAAGTTTTATTTTGTAACCGATCTCTTTTATCTTTTTAATAAAAATGGGCAAGTTTTTATATATGGTAGGTTCACCCCCAGTTATTACTATACCATCTAAAAGTTTTTTTCTTCTTTTAAACTCATTTATAACAAATTCAGGTTCTAACATTTCTAAATTTTCAATGTTTTCAACTATGTTCATGTTATGGCAGTATGGACATCTAAAATTGCAACCTGCTAAAAATATTATACCTGCTAAAGTATCTGGATAATCTATTAATGATAATCCGATTATACCTGCTATTTTAATATTCATAATCTACTTCCTCATTGTTATGATAAAAATAGTTTATTATTTTTTCTGTTGAAATTGAAAATCTACCTTTGTTTTTAGCGTTACGTACAGCTTTACCTATCATGTAATTGCTTAGAAAAACAGAGTATTGTATGTTGTTATATGCACTTAAACCACCAATAAGCCCTGCTAGTAGATCACCACTCCCACCTCTTGCAAGTAAATCATTCCCAAAATCAAGGTAATAAAATTTACCTAAATGATATAGTACTGAAACACTGTCTTTAAGTAGGATTGAGATATCAGGATATTTAGTTATATAGTTTTCAAGTGCCTCAATCTTATTTTCTTTAACATAGTTTACATCTTTTTCTATTAGCCTTGCAAACTCACCTATGTGAGGGGTAAGGAGTGTATTTTTCCTGTTTTTTAATATCTCTTTATTTTCTGCTATAAGGTTTATTCCTTCAGCATCTATTATAAGATTACCCTTATATTTTTCAATTATTGTTTCAAATAGTTTTCTATCCTTTTTCCAGCCAGGTCCAATCAGTATAGAATCAAATGATGGTAAAAATTCTATATTATCAAGTATAATGACCTCAGGATATCTATTCCTTACTATGTGTTCGGAATATCCAAAATAATATATAAGTCCACAACCACTTTCTATAGCTCCTTTTATTGATATAACAGGTGCCCCACTGTAGTTTTGTGAACCTCCTATTATTAAGAACCTACCATAACTTCCTTTATGAGAGTTTTTTGGTCTTTCAGGAAGTTTTATATCATCTTCTTCTACTAAGAAATATTTAGTTTCATCAAGTGCTTCTTTTGGTAATCCAATTTTTACTGCAATAATTTCACCACAATATTCTCTTCCTGGATAATCAATCATATTAAGTTTTGGATATTCTATTGTAAAGGTATAATTAGCTTTTAATACTGGGTGATAAAATTTTTTACCTGTAGAGAGTCCACTTGGGGTATCAATTGCAATTACTTTTCCTTTGAATTCATGATTAATATCCTCTATTAAATTTTTATATATACCACTTACAGGCGAAGTTATTCCAATACCTAATAGTCCATCCATAATAATATCTGATTTAATTATATTTTTTATGTTATTATTATAGTTTTTCTCGTTTACCTCTATTATCTGAAGGCCTATGTTAGAAGCAATGTTAAGATTAATAAGATTAAGTTCTGAAACCTCCTCTCTCTTAGAAAACAAAAATATTATTGGATTAATTCCTTTTTCTTTTAATTTTCTTGCTACAACTATAGAGTCACCACCATTGTTTCCTTTACCTGCTAAAATTACAACTTTATTGTTCTGTTTTATAATTTCTCTTTTTAATATTTCCTGATAGATCCTTTCCCCAGCGTTTTCCATCAGTATAAGAGGCGAATAACCAAAAATCTCTATGGTCTTTCTGTCAAGACTTCTTGCCAATTCAATGTCTAAGACTATTTCCATTGTATTATAACCAGATTATCATCTTTTCTGTAAATTCCAGTTAATATCCCTTCTGCACTTAAAAATAGATCAACCTTTTTTGCGTTAAATTTTCTTAATAAAATTTTTTTCTCATATATTAGCTTACCATCCTTGTCTACCACATATACAATATTTGAGTTTTCTTCAGGCAAATAAGAAAGAAATACAAGTTGCTCATTTACGTTTATATCAAAAAAAACTATTTCATGTTCTTTAAAAGTCCAGTAATTTTCTGTTGACAGGTTTTTATTAAGTTCTATGTATATTTTATCTTTTATATTATATTTTTCATTTTTTTTATATACATTCACTATAATACCTATATTAACTGAGTTCATAAGTGGGAAAATATCTTCTATCTGATAAAAATCACCCTCTTTTATAGGTATATAGGGGTTTATTGCATTATTTATAGAGTTTTCATCTAATACAATAAGATTTTTGCCGTATTTGTTGTAGTACTTTAGATATAACATACTGTTTAGACTGTATTTTATCCATAGGCCGTTTTCAGAGTTTACATACATTTTTATTATTACTGTCTCTGGTGTGAATAGGTTTTGGTCGTCTCTACCGTTAAGTCCTATCCTATATAAAAACTCCCCATTTTCTGAAAACTTTAGAATCTCTTTACCATTTTCTTTTATATGTTCTATAAATATAGATTTATCATTTCCAAGAATTATTTTACCTATTTTGTTGAATTTATAATTAACAAATATTCTTTTTTCAAGTTTTTTATTATTTAGATTATCTTTTACTTCTTCTCCAGTTAAGTTTTTTAAAAATTGTGTAAACTCACTTTCCCATGAGAGTTTATCAGGCATATTATATTCTTCTGCTTTTTCTCCTATTGTTAAAAATATATCATTTTTACTTATACCAAATATTCCTCTGATTGGATTTGAAATATATAGCCCTTCATTATAATAGAAAGATATTTTATTTATCTCTTCAGAAGTTATGTTTATTTTTTCAAAGGGTATTACAGATACTATACTCTGTTCCATGGTTTTGATGTTTTTGCAGGAATAAATAGAGATCAATAATATTATACAAGTAAGTGTTATTTTTTTCATATTTTCATCTCTTCTCTATTTTTTAATGAGTTTATAAGAGTTAATCTATCTGCGAATTCAAGGTCTGCCCCCGAAGGAAGACCTTTGGCAAGTCTTGTTATTTTAACATTTATGTTATTTTTTTTTATTTCCTGTGCAATATAAAATCCAGTTGCATCTCCTTCCATGTTAGGGCTTGTTGCAATTATTACCTCTTTTATGTTATTTTCTGGGTTCTTTATTCTCTCCATTAACTCTTTTATTCTTAAGTTTTCTGGGTTTATATTTTTTATTGGTGAAAGTCTTCCTTCAAGTATATGATATAAACCATCATATTCACCTATATTTTCTATCATGATAAGGTCTTTATATGTTTCAACAACACATATAGTATTTTTATTTCTTAGGTTTGAAGAGCATATATTACATGTGTCAGTTGTTGTTATTGAAAAGCATATTTTACACTTTTTTATATTACCAATAATATCTTTTATTGATTCATAAAACTCTTTTATAAATTTTGGATTTGAATCTATAAGGAAAAGTGCTATTTTTTCTGCTGATTTTGGACCTATGCCTGGTAATTTTCTAAAATTATTTATTATTTTTTCTAAAACTGGTGGGTGTGTCATTTAAATCTCATATTGTTAAATAAGTTCATAGCTTGTTTTTGTGTCTCTTTCATAATAACTTCTTCCAATCTTGAGAACGCATCGTTGAGTGCTGCTATTATTAACTCCTGTAACATCTCTTTGTCATTTTCTTTAAATACTTCATCAGATATATTTATTTTTTCTACCTTAGGACCCGGTTTTACTGTGACTTCAACCATACCACCACCTGAACTTCCGTTTACTTCGATATTTGCAAAACTTCCTTTTATGTTATTGCTTATATTTGCTATTAATGGGTTATTCATTAAACTCTCAAGATTAAATCCTGATTTAGATAGACTTGAAAAAAGTTTTTCAAAAATATCATCCATTTTAAACCTCCCTACCATCAAACTCTTTTTTTATTAATTCAACAATATTTATTTTTTTTTCTTCTTTTATTACCTTATTTACCTTTGTCTCAATATTTTTTATTGTAAAATCAAATTTATTAAAAAATTCTTTTAACTGTTTATTTAATTCATTTTCTTTATTAAAGAAACCCTCTTCATAAGGATTTAAAAATATTAACTTAAGTGTTTTGTTTTCATATTTTACATCTTTTACATTGTCAAGTATTGCTATCCATTTTGGTGATTTTTCTGCTATTTTCTGTTTAAATGTTTTCCATATTTCCTCTAAATTTTTTTTTGTATTATTATCTATATCTGTTATTATCTCTTTTTTGTCTTTTATTTCACTTTGTATTTCATCTTTTTCAAATAATCTATTATATTTACCTTCTTCATTATTTTTGTTTTCAACTAAGGTTACACCAAGATTTTTTTCAATTTCTGTTATTTTTCTTAGTATTTCATTTAATTCTATGAAGTTTTTATAATTTGTAAGATATATGAATCTGTTTTCAACAAACCACCGCTCTTTATCCATATTTTTTATTTCTTTAGATAAGTCAAAAAGTATTTCTATTATTTTATTTAACTGATAGTTGTCAAATTCATTTATAAATTTTTTGTAAAATTCTTTTTCGTTTATGTTGATATTGTTTCTAGTAAAGAGTATTCCTTTAAAACTGTTTATAAGTTCTTCTATAAAAAAGCTTATATCAATTCCATTGTTGTAAATCTCTTCTATCAGTAAGTACATTTTCTTTATATCTTTTTTTACTATACTTTCAATAAAGCTTTCAATTATTTCATCTGGTATATATCCTATTATCTCTTTTATTGCTTTTTCTTTTATATCAAAGTTGCTATATATTGCTACCTGGTCAAGTATACTAAGTGAATCTCTTACAGAACCTTCAGCTAATCTTGCTATAATTTCTAGAGCATTATTTTCATATTTTATTCCTAGCTTATTACATACTATAGCAAGATGATCTTTTATCTCTTTTATTGAGAGAGCTTTAAATCTAAAATGTTGACATCTTGATCTTATGGTAAGTTTTACTTTATGAGGTTCTGTTGTGGCAAGTATGAAAACAACATGTGATGGTGGCTCCTCAAGTGTTTTTAGTAGTGCATTAAATGCTGCATCTGTTAACATATGTACTTCATCTATTATGTAGACTTTATACCTTGAATATGCTGGCAGGTATTGGACGTTTGATCTTATCTCTCTTATCTGATCAATTCCTCTATTTGATGCTGCATCTATCTCTATTACATCAGGTGATATTCCTTTTGTTATTTCAACACAATTCTTGCATTTATTGCATGGGTTAATAGATGGACCTTTTTCACAGTTAAGTGCTTTTGCAAATACTCTTGCTGTTGATGTTTTCCCAACACCTCTTGGGCCTGAAAATAGATATGCGTGAGATATTGTATTGTTTTTAATTGAGTTTTTTAGTATTTCAACTATGTGTTCTTGACCAATAAACTCTTCAAATTTTTGTGGCCTTAATTTTAATGCTGTATTACTCATAAAAATTTCCAATTTTATTTGATAAGAATTAAAATTTAATCTGAAATTTTATAAATTAAATTTTAATCTTTGTTTTAAAAAAGTAAAGGAGTAAATAATGATAGGAATAATAGGCGGAAGCGGAATCTATGACATAGAAAATATAGAAAAAATAAAAGAGATTAATATTAAGACTCCATTTGGAAAAACAAGTGCTCCCATTACTATTGCGAAGATAGAAGGCAAAGAGGTTGCTTTTTTACCAAGACACGGTAAAGGTCATATATATTCACCTACAGAACTTCCTGTAAAAGCTGCTGCATGGGCTTTTAAAAAATTGGGAATATCCAAGGTTATTGCTATAAGTGCTGTTGGTAGTCTTAAGGAGGAGATAAAACCAAGAGACTTTGTTATACCGTTTCAGATAATTGACAGGACAAAATTAAGAAATCAAACACTTTTTGAACACCCTATTGTAGGACATGTTAGTATGGCAGACCCTTTCTGTATTGATACCTCAAATAAGATATATGAGATAATAATTTCTAAAATACCTAATGTTCATAAAGGAAAAACATATTTATGTATTGAAGGCCCTCAATTTTCTACAAGAGCAGAAAGTAATCTTTATAGGTCGTGGGGTGCTGACATTATAGGTATGACTGCTATTCCTGAAGCTAAAATATTCAGGGAGTCAGAAATATGTTATTCAATGATAGCTTTATCAACTGATTATGATTGCTGGCATGAAGAGGATGTAACTGTTGAAATGGTTATAAGCAATATGAAATATAATATTGAGACCTTAAAAAAACTTATTCCAGATATAGTTAAAGGAATAGAAGAAAAAGAGTGTGTATGTCATTCTGCTGCAAAAAATGCTATAGTAACTAACCTTAAAGAGGTTAAATTGCCGAGAAAAATAAGAAAAAAACTTGAGATATTTTATGGTAAATACTGGGTTTAAAAAAATTGCTTCAATTTTTCTAGTTTTTATTCTATTATTTCCCCTTTTTATATACTCAGATACTATAGAAAATAGTGATGACTCAATACATTTTAAAATGTTAAAAAAACTTAATATTGAGCCAGAAGAGGAGAGTCTTTTAAGGAGGGGAGAGATAGTTTTTTTTATATCTTTTGGCTATCTCTGGATGTATCAATTTTTACTCTACGACCAGATATTACAAGCAAGTTTTAGAGATAAAACCCAGATAGGTAAACTTAGTGATAAAAACCTTTACTTTGCTGTAATAACATCTGCAATAATTGCGTTATTTATAGCAAGGAATGATTCTCAGTTTATACACTACGTTAAGGCTCAAAAAGTGTATAACTTTGAGGATAAGATTGTGACATACCAGGAGAGTTTTAATAATTATAACTGGTATTTTAATTTTTTTTCATGGGAGTTTTAGAAATTCTATTATTTTTTAACTTATTTCTTCTTTTTTAAGAATTGTTTTTATTAATTAAAACTTCCAGTGCTTTTACTGCTACCTCAACCTGTTTTTCATCTGGTTCTTTTGTTGTAATTTTTTGAAAAAAGAGACCTGGATATGAGAGTATTGATAGTATTTTTGAAGTTAAATTCTCTTTTGCTGATACTTTTAGAAGTTCATAACTTATTGAACCTAATAGAGGGATAAGTATAATGTGAGATGATAGTATTAATATTTTTTTTAAAAACAAGCTATAGGAGTTAAAATCAGGAAATATTTGACTTAATACTGGCGGTACTATTGAAAATATTATTATTGATATAAATATTAGCAAAAATATAAAAGATGTTCCGCATCTTTTGTGTAGAGTAGGGTACTTTTTTATATTATCATATATTAGTTTTTCATTTCTTTCATAGGTGTGAATAACCTTGTGTTCAGCTCCATGGTATTGAAATATTCTTTTTACATCTTTGAAAAAAGATATTATAACTACATAAATAAAAAAAACTAATAGTCTTACAATTCCTGCAAGGATATTGTACAAGATGGGTGTTTTTTCTTCAACAAGACCTAAAAGATAATGTACAACAAGGTTAGGGAGAACTATGAATAACCCTATACCAAATATTAATGATATTATTAATGAGATAAAAGAGATAATAGAACTCTCTTTTTTTTCCTTTTCAAAACATTTAGCTGACCAATCCAGTGTCTTATAACCTATTGTAAGATTTTCGTATAGTGCTTTTATTCCTCGAATAAAAGGAAGATCAAAAAACTTATGCCATTTTTTTATTTTTTGGAGGTCAGTTATTATTGTTCCATTTTCAAGTCTGACTGCAACGCTATAATGAGTTTTATCCCTCATCATAACGCCTTCTATAACAGCCTGACCACCTATATTATTACTCATAAATTACTATCTTTTTCTTTATTTTTTCTTGTCTTTATTAGAAAAGAATTTTTCATATTTTTTATTAAACTTATCTACTCTACCCGTCATGTCAACTATTCTATGCTCACCAGTAAAGAATGGATGACACTTTGAACATACTTCTATATGTCTTTCTTTTATAGTTGAACCTGTAATTATTACATTGCCACAGTTACATATTATTTTTGCATCGTTATAGTATTTTGGATGTATATCTTTTTTCATACTTTTCCTCTTTTTATTTTTAGTAAATAAGCTCAATATTAAATTTACTTAAACTTAGGTACTTATCCAAAACAATAAAGATTATTATTTTTACTTTTCAATAAAAAGAGTTAAAAAAGTAAAATGTTTATTATTTTTAAATATACAAAATTGAGGTTTTAAGTTTATGATGGTCTCAGAGATATTAAAAGATATTATAATTGAAAATGCTAACAACCTCTTTAAAATAAAAATTGATAAAAATATTAAGCTTGAGATCCCTCCTTCAAAACAGATGGGAGACTTTGCCTTTCCTATAGGTTTTAACCTTTCAAAAGAACTTAAGCAGAATCCATTTAGTATAGTTGAAAAATTGTCAGATAATATAAATTCTAATCAAAATCTTATAAAAACAGAACCTGCAAGACCAGGTTTTTTAAATATTTTTCTTACAAATGATTTTATAAAGGATCTTGTTAAAAAAAATTTTGAAAAAGAAAATTTTGATTTTCCTAAAAAAGATAGAAAAGTAATAATAGAGTTTGTTTCAGCAAATCCTACAGGGCCTTTGCATATAGGGCATGGTAGGTGGGCTGCACTTGGCGATAGTATTGCAAGACTTCTGGAAAAAGTTGGCTATGATGTTTATAGAGAGTTTTATGTAAATGATGCTGGGAAACAGATAGAAAACCTAAAAAAAACAGTGGTTGCTTTAAGAAAAGGGGAGCAGATACCTGAGGATGGTTACAGGGGAGAGTATATTAAGGAAGCTATAAATGAAGATAATCCACATCTTTATTTTTTGGACCAACAGAAAAAAACTTTAGAGAGATTTAATGTATTTTTTAATAATTTTTTTCATGAAACACAGGTATACAACAATATAACTCATGCAATAGAGTCTTTAAAAGCTAAGGGGCTTATATATGAAAGAGATGGGGCTATATGGTTTAAGTCTACTGAGTATGGAGATGATAAAGACAGAGTCCTTATAAAAAGTGATGGTAGTTATACATATTTTGCTCCAGATATAGCTTACCATCTTACTAAAATAGAGAGGGGTTTTGATTGGATAATAGATATACTTGGTGCTGATCATCATGGTTATGTTAATAGACTTTCTGCTGCTATAAAGGCTTTAAGTAATAGGGAGGTTAGGTTCTCTATTATAATAGGTCAACTTGTAAATCTTTTTAGAGATAAAGAGCCTGTTAGAATGTCAAAGAGAACAGGTGATATTATAACACTTGATGAAGTCATTGATGAGATAGGTAAAGATGCCTTAAGGTATATACTGGTTTCTAAAAAAGCATCACAGTCTATAGACTTTGATATAGAGGAGGTAAAAAGAAAGTCAAAAAGTAGCCCAGTCTTTTATATTCAGTATGCTTTTGCAAGAATAAACTCAATATTATCAAAAGTCGGTGATTATAACCTTGATACAGATAATTTTAGTTTAGATAATATGAATAATAGTGAGAGAGAGCTCTTAATAGAAATAATTAAGTTTAAAGATACTATTTTTCAGGCTGCTATAGATATGGAACCACATATATTAGCAAATTATCTTTTAAATATTTCAGGTATTTTCCATAATTTTTATGAAACAAGTAGAGTTATTGACAATGGTATTGTTGTGGAGCATAGGTTGTTTATAATAAAAGCTGTTTCTAATGTTTTAAAAGAGGGACTTAAAATATTAGGTATTGAATCACCGGAAAAAATGTAAAAGGAGTTTTTAGTGGACTTGTCAATTGTTTTGCCTGTTTATAACGAAGAGAAAAATATATCTTTACTTTACGAAAAGCTTGATAAGGTTCTTAAAGGTCTTAATAAAAGTTATGAGATAATATTTGTAAATGATGGTTCAAAAGACAATTCATATGATGAACTTGTTAAAATAGCTGAAAATGATAAAAATGTAAAAATTATAAACTTAAGAAAAAACTTTGGTCAAACAGCAGCTATGGCAGCTGGTATAGATTATTCAATTGGGGAAATAATAATATTAATGGACTCAGACCTTCAGAATGATCCTGAGGATATACCAGCTCTTATTGATAAAATAAATGAGGGGTATGATGTTGTTTCGGGATGGAGAAAAAAGAGAAAAGACCCTCTATTTTCGAGAAAAATACCCTCTTTTATAGCTAATTTACTTATAAAAAAGATAAGCAATGTTAACGTAAAGGACTTAGGGTGCTCTCTAAAAGCGTATAAGAAAGATGTTTTAAAGAGTATCAGGCTTTATGGTGATATGCATAGGTTTATACCTATATATGCATCCTGGGTTGGAGCAAAAATAACTGATTTACCAGTAAAACACCATCCAAGACAGTTTGGTAAGTCAAAATATGGTATATCGAGAACTTTTAAGGTTATAATTGACCTTTTTGCGATGAAGTTTCTTGGTTCGTACTCAACAAAACCTATGCATTTTTTTGGTAAAATTGCTGGCCTTCACTTTATATTTGCAATATTATGGAGTTTTATATATCTTTATAGGGTTATAAAGTCAAAAAAGTTTTTGACTGATGAATCTTTAGTGCTTATTTTTCTATTTTGGGCATTGACAGTCCTTTTTATAGGATTTGGACTTTTAGCAGAAGTTATGGTAAGAGTTTATCATGAATCTCAAAATAAGCCTACCTATATAATTAAAGATAAAATTAATTTTGATAAATGAAATTAAAATTTCAATTTTTAAAATTTTAAGTTATTCTTTATTAAAGAAAATATATTTTTAAGTTAAATGTAATTAATTTTTATTAGATAAATTAGAGGGTATAGTATGAAAAAGTTTATTTACTTGTTTCTGATGTTTAGTTTAATTACCACTTTATATGCTGAAGAAAGACCAATGGATGTAGTAAAAAAAATACATTCTCTTCTTAGAAAATATGATGAAAATAATCCAGATAATAAAAGATTAAAAAGTGAAATTAATTCATACTTTGATCTTGAAGGAATGGCACAAAGAGCAATTATAGACCATTGGGATAAGATGACAAAGAAACAGAAAGATGAATATATGGATCTTATGTTTAAATTACTTGAAAAAGCAGTTTATCAGGATACCCAAAAGAACCTCCAAAAAGGACTGGTTAAATATAAAGGAGAGAGAAAAATTGGTAAAAGAGCTGCTGTTATTACAGATATATATATAAAAACAGAGGATATAACTATTGAAAATGAGTTTAGAATGAGAGATAAAGATAATAGATGGATTGTGGAAGACATTTTTATAGATGGTGCAAGTTTGACTGAGGATTATAGGAGTCAGTTTAATAAAATAGTAAACCAGTATGGTTTGGATAAAAATAAGGATTCTCTTTTCTCAAGAATAAGAAATGCTATATCTGAAGAAAAAGATCAGTGGAGAAAGAATTGGAAGTCAAAAAGAGAGAAACCTAAAAAAGAGAGAAGACCGACTCTACTTGAAAAATAGGGATTTTTAAGATAAAAATTACAACAACCTGGTTAAAATGCCAGGTTTTTATATTTTATCGTATTAATTCTTAATATTATTTTGTATTTTTTCATTTGTTTAAAACTTGTAATAATTAGAATTTTATCTAAAAAATTTTATATTTCTTAATTTTTAAAAAAAATAATTTAACTTTTTATTAATACTTCAAGCTTGAAAATGCTAAATTAAGATAAATCTTATGAAAATGTTTACTAAGGGTGAGAAAAGTCTAATACCTCAAATGGATTTTTTCTTGTATTAAACCTCCTAATTTCAAAGTGAAGGTGTGGACCCGTTGTTCTTCCAGTATTTCCAGATAATCCTATTATCTGCCCCTGTTTTACTATTTCGCCTTTTTTAACGAGTATTTTACTTAAGTGCCCATACCATGAAGTATAACCATACTTATGTTTTATTACTATAAGAATGCCATAGTCTGGAGCCCAATCCGCATATATGACTTGACCATCAGCAGTTGCCATCACATTTGTTCCACTTGGTGTAGCAATATCAACACCACCATGAAATCTTATTCTCCTTGTGAATGGGTCTTTTCTAAGGCCATAAAGAGATGAAACTATCTTGTTTGTTTTTAATGGATATATAAAAACTTTGGATAAAAAATATGACTTTTCTTCATCACTCATTCTTACAAGTGGGATAAAAATTTCTTCTTTTGGATATATAAAATCTCTTTGTATGTTATTTATATAAAATAGTATCTCTTCATTTATTTTATATATTTCTGATAAACTTTTTAAATATATTTTTTTTTCAGGAAAAATTATTATCCCATCCATATTTGGAATGAGTATTGTATCACCCTCTTTTATAGAGTCTTCAGAGTTTATTTCATTAAAAGATATTATTGTATCTACATTTATTCCTAATTTTTCTGCTATTGAGAAAATTGTATCATTTTTTTTGACATTATAAGATGCTACTGTTAGTTTTTTTACCTCTTTTAGTTTAGGATATGAAAAGTTATTTTTTAGCTCTCTTACTAAAGAGTTGTTTTCTTTTATTTCGTTTTTAAATTTTATAAAGCTTTTATCATTATTATCAAGGTTTTTTATTTCATATATAATTGGAAAAATATTTGTATTTAGCATTAAAATATTTATTATTATAATTTTTTTCACAATTATTCCTTTTTCTTATTCTTTCCATAGTGTTATTGATGTAAGGTCGTCACTGTTATCACAATTGTCACAAAACTCATTCATTGCTTTTAATATTGCTTTTGATATAAGATGTGGTGAGTTTGAATATTTTTTTAATTGTTTTATTATTCCTTCTTCTCCAAATACTATTCTATCTCCTTTAACAGCATCTCTTTTATAGTATTCTGGGATTCCGTCTGTTGCAAGAAAAATTATGTCTCCTTTTTTAAAAGTTAATTTAGCTGTTGATAATCTTAAAACTTCAGTTGGTATTATGCCCAACATATGCCCATTAAGGTTTATTCTTTGCCATTGTTTATTTTTCTTTTCAAAAAAGAAGACAACAATATTCCCTCCACCTATAAGGTTTAATTCCTCTTTTTCTGTATCTATTATACCAATTACTGCTACTACATACTTATCCATTATTTTACCATAAAGGCTCTCATTTATATGAATAATAAGGTCATTAAGATTTGAGTATGTTTTATCAGGATAAGTATATAGACTTGTTTTTAACATTGCTGTAAGTAGTGATGCTCTTATACCATGGCCTGCACTGTCTGCTATTATAAAAAGCATCCTTGTATCTGATATTTTTATAAAGTCATAGAAATCACCACCTATCTCTTCAAGACTTTTATAGAATATATCTCCTTTTAGATTTTTTATTTCTGGTAATTGATTTGGCATAAGATTTTTGTGAAATATTTTGGTTGCTGCAAGGTCTCTTTCTATTATTTTATTCCTGGTATATACCTCTTTTGTTCTTTCTTCAACTTTTTTTTCAAGATTAAGTTTTTCAGTCTCTAGCTGTCTGTAAGCATTTGAGTTCTCAATAATTACTCCGAATATTGATGAAAGTATTTCCATTATTCTTATCATCTCACTTTCAAAAAGTCCTCTTATGAAACTATTCTCAACATATAGAATACCATTTACTTTTTCTTTAAATCTTATTGGCATGTATAAACTTGATCCAATTTTTTCTTTTTTTACATAAGGATTTTTATCTAAAATAATATATTCCAGTAGATTTTTATCAATATTAAAGCTCTCTTCTATGTTTATACTGCACTCTTTTTTTATTTTATCATTCTCTATTAAGAAGAAAGCCCCTTTATTGCAACCTGAAATTTCAATTGCAAGCCCAAGGATTGATTTAAAAAGTTCATTCTGATTAGTTTGCTTTGCTATTATTTCACTTATTTTAGATAGGGTTTCGATCTTCAATTTCTCACCCATAAACATTTGAACAGTTTGAACACTTTGGGTAAATTGGTTTGACTTAAGTTCGTTTTCTTCCCACTTCATTTTAAGTGACTTAAAAAGTTCAGTTGCTTTTTTCTCAAAAAATATGCTCTCTTTTATATCACCTATATTGAAAGATATAAGAGAATAATAATAGTAGTTTCTGGCAAGTTCTGGTTTATTGCCAAGTTTTCTAGATTCCTTTATTGCTTTGTTAATTAATATTATTGCTTTCTTTGACTTTGTCTGGTTAATGGAGTAACTTAAATAGAGTGCTTTAAGTCTTAAAAACCACTGATATGAAAATCTATCTTTTACTTTTTTTATTTTTTTTATAATATTTTTAAAGTTTTTATTTATTATTTCATCTTTTTTATTTTTTACTGCTATTTCTGATAAAACAAGGTATGGAGCAAGTATTCCTGCACCTATGTTTAAGTTTTCAGCTATTTTTATAGATGTTTCTATATACTCTGTTGCTTTTTTTATCTTGTTTTTTTTATATAAAAAGTAACCTACACTAAAATAGAGACTATATTTTAACAAGAGATTGTCACTTGCTTCGATTTTTTCTATTATAGTATCAAGTTCTTTCTCTTCAAAATCTTCTATATGTCCCATGTGAGCAAGTGTTAATATTGTATAATGTGTCCCAACCATTTTAGAATATGGATTTTCTCTTATTTCTATTAATTTTTTTAATTCCTTAAGGCATTCTGTTGCTTTTTCATATTCTCCTATATTAGCATAAGAAAAACTAATTATACCTAGGAATGTTATATAACTTTCTTTCTTATAATCATCTTGTGTATAAAACTTTTTAGCTTTATCAAAGTATTCAATAGCTTTTTTGAAATCACTTGTAAATAAAAAGTTTAGACACATTGATTCAAATACAAATTTTATTGTGTTTATATCTATAGACTCTTTATCTATCATTTTCTCAGCTAGTTTAAAATAGTTTTGTGAAAGTAGTGGTTCACCTTTTAGCGAATATAATCTTCCAAGATTTATATATGCGTTTGTAAGCCTTTGTTTATTATTTATTTCTTTTTTTAAAATTTTTATTTGTTCTTTTATTATTTTTATTATATTATCATAATTTACTTTAAAAATATATACACTTACCATACTTTGAGTAAGATCGCAAATATTAAGAAAATCTGTTGAGGTTTTATCAGTCATTTTATTGAAAGATTCAATTATTTTTTCAAATACATTTATAGCCTGCTCATATGAATAATTTCTTATAAGTTCTATTAATAGTACATTTCCCCATAAATATGACTTTTTGTAATTTTTTCCAGCATAGTAATGATAAAAAAGAGGATATGCTTTATTTTTAATATTTTTAAGTTTTTCTATTTTGTTTGCTATTATAAGGTGTTTTTCTATTTTATCATCTATAGGGGTTAGATTGTAAAAAAAGTTGTAAGTAGTTTTGTTTATAAATATAAAGTTTTTTTCTATTTCTTCTAATATGCCAACTTCAACCGATTTTTTAAGCATTTTTTTTAAGTCGGATAATTTAAAACCTAAAAGATTTGAAAAATATTTTAATTCTTCAGGAGATATTGAAAATCCAAATATAGATATTTTTTTTGCAAACTCTTTTATTTCATCTGGAAGTGATATTAACCTGTGAATTATTATATCTTCTTTATTAATTTCTTTTAATATCTCTCTGTAATTGTCAGTAATTACCCATTTGTTATTTTGGTATTTTATTGATTTTTTTTCATTTAGAAACTTTAATAGATACAGAATGTTTGTTAGATTACCTTGAGAAATTTCTGAAATAAAATTAATAAAGTCATCTGGATAAAAAAGGTTATTAACAAATATTGTATCTATAAAGGTTTTTATTTCTTCTTTATTATAGGGTTTTATATCAATAATCTCTTTTTCAACATTAATCTTTTTTATAAAGTTTATTGATTCTGTTGAATCAACAGTCCCTATTATTATTAGTTTATCTTTTTTTAATAGAAGATCAAGACTTGATTCATCTATTCTTTGTAATTCCTCAATTACTATTATAGGTAGGTCTATCTCCAGGATCTTTTTATAGTCTTTTGTATTGTATTTTAACTTTTCAAGTATTGTTTTTATTAGTGAAAATGGTTTTGATGAGAAAATTTTTGTAGTTATTATAGGCTCTTTATGTTTTATTTTCTTGATTAATTTATTTAAAAAAAATGTTTTCCCGGAACCGTAATCACCTCTTATTATTAATAAACCTTTATTTTTTGTTATTATTTTTCCTAATGATTCTAACATTTTATCTACTAATTCTTCTCTTAGAAAAACTTGATATCTTCTTTCAAGAGGGAACTGTTCTTTATATATATCTTTGAGTTCTTCAATTATCTGAGATGCTTCATACCTGCTATTGGGCTCTTTTTGTAACATCTTTTCTCGTATTATTTTATCTAACTTTTTTAATATTTCTTTTTCTTTTTCATCTTCTGTTTTTATATATAAGTAAATAGGGTCTGGTATGTGAGAAAGGTGTTTATGAATTATTTCTGCAGGTTTTTCAGCTTTAAATGGATTATGCCCTGTAATACATTCATAAAATACAACGCCTAAGGAATATATATCTGATTTTGTTGTCACATTCCCTTTAAAATACCCTGTAGACTCTGGGGCCATATAAGGTAAAGTCCCTTTTATTTTTTCTTTATCTGTCAGGGTTGATTCAAATCCTGCTATACCAAAGTCTATTATCTTTATTTTGTTATTTTCATCTATAAGTATATTTGATGGTTTAAGGTCTCTGTGGATTATATGTTTTTCATGTATAAAATTAATTGTTTTTAAAATATCAAGAAATATGTTTATCCATTCTGAAAGTGAGAATGAGATTTGATTTATTTTAAAACCTTCTATCCACTCTGTGATTATATATACTTTATTATTTTCTTCAACAAAGTCTATTAGTGGTAATATAAACGGATGACTTATATTTTTTAAAATATTGATTTCATCTTTATAAAAGTTTATTGTTGAATCTATTTCCTTTATAGCAATATTTTTTTTGGACTCCAGGTCTATACCTTTATAGACTTTGGATTGTTCAGAGGTGCTTATAATATTTAATATTTTAAATCTATTTTTAATAGCTTCCATTTTTTCCCTTTTTAAAAATTAATTAAAAAAAAATGATATATCAAGAGTACAGAATTTAGTTTTTTAAAATTTGTTTTTCATTTCTATAGGTATAATTTTATCATCGTTTCTTAGGAAAAGAGTAAGACTTATTTCAGATGGTTTTTCTTTAAAAGAGAATTCGTAAGATGCTGAATAGGTCGGGCTTATCTTTATATCCTGATTAATAGCTATCTCTTTTTCAAGAGTAAGTTTATTTTTTTTAAGCTTTACGTAAATTGAGTCAATATGTAATAAATCCTCTTCCTTTTTTGATTCAAAAAATATATTTAAATAGACTTTTTTTTCAGTATCTATATAATAATTACTTATTTTTATTTTAATATCGTTATATTTTGCTATATTTGTCTTTGTGTATCGACTTGATGATATATATATATAGGCCAATAGTATAAGATAAACAAGAACTAGTCCCACTTTTCCTTTTGTTGTTTCAAATACCAGAAACTTTCGCCTTGATGGACAACATTCTTTTTCTTCTAATTGTTTTCTGTTTTTGTTTCGATTATAATAGTATGTAAATTTATTTTCTTCAGGATCTATAAATTCTGGTTTGCGGTTTAACATGTAGTTAAATTTAATTAAAAAAAACAAATGGAGGAAAAAATGCCCCCAAAGGGAGATAATTTAAACAGTACAATAGGCGAGTCGTCAGTTTTTAAAGGTAATTTCTTTATAAAAGGTTCTATAGAGATAAATGGTAAGTTTGAAGGTGAGTTGAGTGCTGAGTCTCATGTTATAATTGGAGAAACTGGCAAAGTTAAAACCTCAGTAATAAAAGCTAATAAGGTAATTGTTGCTGGAACACTTATAGGTAATATTCAGGCAGATGAAGAGGTTTCTCTCCTTGAGACTGGTAGGGTTTTAGGCGATATACAGACTCCAGTTCTTAATATGTCAAAAGGTGTTGTTGTTCATGGTAAAATAACAATAACTGGTGGTCAAAATAAGGATATAGCAAATCTTGTTAAAGAATCTTTTGAATCTGGTCCTAAAATTGAGGAACTTGCAAAATCAAAAACAGAATAAGAGGGGAATATCCCCTTCTTTTATAGTTCTGCTATTGAACTCTGATATATTTTTGCTGATTCTTTGAGTTTTATCAAATCATCATTACTTAATTCTACAGAAATTATCTTTTCAATTCCATTTGATCCTATTATTACAGGTAGCCCTATATAAACATCTTTAAGTCCATATTCTCCATCTGGTTTGCAAGACGCAGCAATAAGTCTTTTTTCATCATTTAGTATTGCTCTTACCATTATATAAGTTGCTGCTGCAGGAGCATAGTAAGCTGAAGTTTTTAAAAGATTTACTATTTGTCCCCCACCGTTTTGTGTCTTTTTCTCTATATCAGATAATTTAATATTGTCAAGAAATTTATTAACCTGTATCCCTTTTATTCTTGTCAGTTCAAATATAGGGACCATTGTATCTCCATGTCCACCCAGAACAAGACCATCTATATCTTTTGGGCTTACTTTTATCTCATCAGCTAAAAACATGATCATTCTCCCAGTATCAAGTATACCTGCCTGGCCCATAACCCTGTTTGATGGAAAACCAGTTGTTTGCCACATTCTGTATGTCATAACATCAACAGGATTTGTTACTACTATGACTTTTGAGTTAGGTGCATATTTTTTTATGTTGTTACCAGCAATATCTATTATATCTCTATTTTTGTGTAGTAAGTCAAGTCTGTCCATACCAGGTTGTCTTGGAAATCCTGCTGTTACTACAACAACATCAGACCCTTCTATTAAAGAATAATCATCACCTGTTGTTATAGGTGTATTAAATCCTAATATGGCTCCAGCCTGTTTTATATCTAGTGCTTTCCCTTCAGCTATATTTCTATTTATGTCTATAAGAACTATTTCTGATAGTTCCTGTTGTGCTATATATAAGCATAAAGTTGAACCTACATTACCAGCACCTATTATAGAAACTTTTCTCTTCATTTATACTCCTTTTGGGAAATATTTTTTTATAAGTTCTTCCATTTCTAAATCAGAAATACTTGTTGTTCTTCCACTCTTATATTGTTCATTTACCCAATCAAGTATACTAAGTACTCTCGGGTCGTTCTTTTTTAACATATTGTTGCCAGACAAACCAAAGTATGCATTTATCCAGTATGCGACACCGGCTAAACCTGACTTATCTGTTATGTTAACTCTAACAGGCCTATTAAGTAGTTTTGCTGTGTTAAAAATATTATATATCCTTTCGTTTTTTAGTACACCGTCAGCATGTATTCCGGCACTTGTTACATTAAAGTTTTTACCTACAAATGGGTAGTTATCTGGTATTTTTGTCCCTATTACGTTTTGATAATATTGAGCCATTTCTGTAATTACTGTTGTGTCTATTTCAGCCATATCACCAGTCATAGCGATCCATTCTATAACAAGTGCTTCAATCGGAGTATTTCCTGTTCTCTCACCAGAACCAAATATTGCACCGTTTATAGAGGAGCAACCGTGTAACCATGCAGCAACCCCGTTAGTTAATACTCTATGGAAATCATTATGTCCATGCCATTCTAACTGCTCCGGTTTTATCCCTACCTCTTTTCTTAAGGTTTGTATAAGTCTTGGTACTCCTCTTGGTAGGTCAGCATAAGGGCTATCAAGGCCATAACCCATTGTATCACACAATCTAAGTTTAACAGGTACTTTTGTTTCTTCTGATATTTTCATAAGTTCCTGTGCAAATGGTATTACAACGCCATAAATATCAGCTCTTGTAACATCCTCAACGTGACACCTTGGTTTTATACCCTGTTCTATTGCTCTCCTGACTATATCTAAATATTCATCAATAGCTTCTTTTCTTGTTTTTTTAAGTTTTAAAAATATGTGGTAATCTGATATACTTGTAAGGATTCCAGTCTCTTTTAAATTAAACTCTTTAACTAACGCAAAATCCTCTTTTTTTGCTCTTATCCATGCAGTAATCTCGGGGAACTTAAATCCTAAATCTAAACATTTCTCTACAGCCTTTTTATCTTTGTCAGTATATAAGAAAAACTCTGTCTGTCTTATAACACCTCTTGGTCCTGATAACCTATTTAAAAACTTGTATAAATCAACTATTTGTTCAACAGTGTATGGTGGCCTTGCCTGTTGACCATCTCTAAAAGTTGTATCTGTTATCCAGAATTCTTCTGGTATCTCAAGAGGTACCGGTTCTTTAAGATAGATTGCTCTAGGGACAGAATCATAGTCAAAAATCTCGTCAAGGAGGTTTGGTTCTGTTACATCTTTAAGTTTGTATTTTTTTTCCATATTATCTCCTTAGTTTTTTTATCTAATTTTTATAAAGGTACTTTATTTTTTTAATTTATAAAGTTTATGAAAGTTTTATTATCTAAAGTTTTAAAATAATTTATTAAAATTGATATAAAATATAATATATATTACAATTAAATCTTAAATTTAAATTCTATGAATACGCTATAAAATAAATAAATTTTTACTCTCAAAAAATTAAAGAAAGATTTATTTAATAATCTAAGGAGATATTATGGCTGAACAGAATCCCAATAATAAGCAGAAACCAAACACAAACTTTGTGGTTATAATTTTATTTCTTATACTTGCTTTTAGTGTTTTTGTACTATTATCAGAAAATCCAAAAAAGGTTGATAAGATTACGTATAGTCAGTTTTTAAAATATGTTGATGGTTTATATGAGGTTAAAATAGATAATAATACAAAAGTTATGGCAAGAAAAATTGAAGAGGATGATAAATATATTGTTTTTTTATCTGGTGAAGACAAAATAAGGCTTTTCAAAAATGAGGCTGATTATAAACTTGTAGCAAAAATTACATCAGTTAAGTTTAAAGGAGTTAAGACACTTGAAGGTCAGTACCTTTATAATAAAAATAATAAGTCTGACATTGTTAATTTTGTTACTTATTTGCCATTTCCAGACCCTTTTTTAATTCAAAAGCTAGAGGCAAAAGATATAGAGGTAAATGTTGAGCCTGAGGATAAAGATGGGTGGCTTAATATTGTTTATTCATTCTTACCTTATATAGTACTTTTTGGTGTTATATGGTTTCTCTTTTTCAGACAAGTTAATAATACAAACAATAAGGCTTTTACTTTTGTTAAAAGTAGGGCAAGATTATATAAGTCTCATGGTAAAAGAATTACTTTTAAGGATGTTGCAGGTGTTGAGGAAGCAAAGGAGGAACTTAAAGAGATAATTGACTTTTTAAAAGAGCCAGGTAAGTTTATATCTATGGGTGCAAGAATACCAAAGGGTGTTTTGTTGGTTGGTCCTCCAGGTACTGGTAAGACATTGCTTGCCAGGGCTGTTGCAGGAGAGGCTAATAGGCCATTTTATAGTATTAGTGGTTCTGAGTTTGTTGAAATGTTTGTTGGAGTTGGTGCATCACGGGTAAGGGACCTTTTTGAGACTGCTAAAAAAGATGCTCCATGTATTGTGTTTATAGATGAGCTTGATGCTGTTGGGAGACACAGGGGAGCAGGATTAGGTGGGGGTAATGATGAGAGGGAACAGACTTTAAATCAGATATTGGTTGAAATGGATGGTTTTGATAATAAAGATACTGTTATTGTAATTGCTGCTACAAATAGGCCTGATATACTTGATCCTGCATTATTAAGACCTGGAAGATTTGATAGACAGGTTGTTGTTGATAGACCAGATATAAAAGGAAGAGAAGAGATAATAAAAATACATCTTAGAAATAAACCTATTTCAAATAATGTAAATGTTGAAACAATTGCTAAAGGTACACCTGGGTTTTCTGGAGCAGATCTTGAGAATATGGTAAATGAGGCAACACTTATTGCTGCAAGGAAAAATAAAAAGCTAATAGAGATGGAGGACTTTGAAGAGGCTCGAGATAAGGTTCTTATGGGACCTGAAAGAAAGAGTAGAGTTATGAGTGATGAGGAGAAAAAAAATACAGCTTATCATGAAGCCGGCCATGCTATTGTTTCACACTTTTTACCAGAGGCTGATCCTTTGCATAAAATAACAATAATTCCAAGGGGAAGAGCGTTAGGAATTACTCAACACTTACCAGAAAAAGATAAGTTTAGCTATACAAAAAAGTATCTTCTTTCTCAGATAAAGATATTACTTGGCGGGAGAATAGCAGAAGAGATATGGTTTGGTAATGATAATATAACAACTGGTGCCGCTAATGATATAGAGAGAGCAACAGAACTTGCAAGATCAATAGTTTGCAAATGGGGTATGAGTGACAAGTTTGGCCCAATAACTTATGGAAAGGATGATTCGCCAATATTTATAGGAAAGGAACTTGCAAGGTATAAAGATTATAGTGAACACACAGCAATGGAGATAGACGATGAAGTAAAAAAAATAATATCAGAGCAGTACAATGAAGCTAAATTAATTATAGAAAATAATAAAAATAAAGTTGAAGAACTTGTTTCTTTATTGCTTGAAAAAGAAACATTACAAACTGAAGAGATTGAATCTATTTTAGGAAAGAAGATAAAGGAGTAGTTAATGGTACCAACAATAATTGCTATGGACCTTGAAGGTGTTTTAGTTCCTGAGATATGGATTGCTGTATCTAAAAAGACTGGTATTGAAAAGCTTAAACTTACAACAAAAGATATTGAAGATTATGATGAACTTATGAAAATGAGACTTGATATACTTAAAAAAAACAATCTTAAGCTTAAAGATATTCAAGATGTCATATCAACTTTGGATCCACTTGATGGTGCTATTGAGTATATGAACTGGGTAAGGTCAAAGACACAGGTTGTAATATTATCTGATACTTATTATGAATTTGCCATGCCACTTATGAAAAAATTGGGATATCCAACTTTACTTTGCCACTCACTCGTAATTGATTCTGATGGTTTTATTGCTGATTATAAGATAAGAATAAAAGATCCAAAAAGAAAAAGTGTTGAGGCCTTTAAAAATCTTAATTTCAGGGTTTTTGCAATAGGTGATTCTTTTAATGATATATCTATGTTAAAGGAAGCTGATAAAGGAATTCTTTTTAAAGCACCTGATAATGTTAAACAGAAGTATTCTGACTTTGTTTCTTTTGATAAATTTGATGAACTAAGAAAATACCTTGATAGTATTTTGCTTTAAAGGAGGAATAAATGGATTTTAAAAAAATAAACAATAACATATATTGGATCGGGGTAAATGATAGAGAAACCTATCTTTTTGAAAACTTATGGCCACTTCCACAGGGTGTTGCATATAATTCATATGCTATAATTGATAAGAAGATAGCTATAATAGATACAGTTAAAGGTTCTTATGAGAGTTTATATTTTGATAAACTTAAAAGTTTGCTTAATGGTAAAAAACCTGATTATCTTGTAATAAACCATATGGAGCCTGACCACTCTGGTTCTATAAAAAGATTGATTGACATATACCCGGAAATTACTATTGTTGGTAATCAGAAAACAGTTGAGTTTCTAAAAGGTTTCTATGGGGACTTTAAAAATATTCATGTAGTAAAAGAAGGTGATGTTTTAGAATTAGGTGATTGTGAACTTGAGTTTTATCTTACTCCGATGGTGCACTGGCCAGAGACTATGATGAGTTATGAAAAGAAAAGTAAGACTCTTTTTTCAGGTGATGCTTTTGGTGGTTTTGGTACTCTTGATGGTGGTATATTTGATGATGAGTTAAATATTGATTTTTATGAGTATGAAACTTTAAGATACTATTCTAACATTGTTGGTAAGTATGCCCAGATGGTTGTTGCGGCTGTATCAAGACTTAGTAAGCTTGATATAAAAACAATATGTGCAACACATGGGCCTATATACAGAACTAATCCAGCTAAAATAGTACAGGACTATATAAAATGGAGTAATTACCAGACAGAAAAAGGGGTCGTAATAGTTTATGGCTCCATGTATGGTAATACTAAAATGATGGCAGAGGCAATAAGTAAAGGGCTTAAGGACTCAGGAATAAAAGATATTATTATTCATGATGTTTCAAAAACACATTTATCGTACATAATAGCAGATATATGGAAGTATAAAGGTGTTATATTGGGTAGCTGTGCATATAATCAGAAAATTTTCCCACCTATGGAACAGTTATTATCTTTTTATGAAAATGCTAAACCTAAGAATCATGTTCTTGGTATATTTGGCTCATATTCATGGAGTGGTGGAGCAGTCTCAAGGTTAAAAGAGTTTTCTCAAAAAATTGGATGGGAAGTGGTAGAACCTGTTATAGAGGTTAGGCATTCACCAAGAGAAGTAGATATTGATGAGTGTATTAAGTTGGGTATAGAGGTTGGAAAGAGGATCTAGACTAATTTAATAGATTAAGTTTATACTTCAAAATTTATTTGTTGGTAAGTATTTATTAGTTATTTTGTCAAAATATAGAGTTTGACTTAAGTAATTTTGTAATCTCTTTTTTAGTTTTTTTATTCTATTACAAATTTTATGATATTAAAATTTCTTATATTTTAAACTTTTTTAGTACCTTATTTAGAATAACATCAGATAAATATTTAACGTCTTCTACTGAATTAACATTAATAAAAAAACCTTTTATGCCAAGGTCAAGACTGGAGTTTATAATCTTATCGCTAAAAATATCGAGTTTTAAAAATGAAAAAAACTTTTCATAGATATCAATATATTTGATTGTTATATCATCAAATAAAAAGGATAAAGGAGCATTATCATTTTCAGCTATTTCACCTATTTTATAAATATCTTCTTTATCAAGTAGTAAGGTATCAATAATTAATGGTTTTTTAGATATTGTAAGGCCCTTTATAATATCGGTATTGAGTGCATTAAAGCTATCGATTAGAATAATGTCTACTGTTTTAAGTCTTTTTGTTATATCTCTTTCACCACTACCAAAATTGGAAACAACAGTTATTCCATAATCTTCTTTTATTCTGAATAATCCTGATATTATTATGTCTGTTTCAAGGTCTGTTTTATCTTTTATACTGTTTGAAACTGATCTTGAGAATATAAAATACTTTATAGGTTCATTAAAGTCTTTTATATGATCAGCTATTTTTTCAAGATTATTATAATTAAATTCAACTGATAATATAAAAAATATCTTGTTATCTCTTACTTTTGATGGCAGAAATGAATTAAACCTAACTAAATTATTGGACATTCATCTCTCCTTTCTTTTTGAGAATAGATACTTTTTATAACAAAGTTCATGAAAAACTGCTTAAAGTCAATATCTTTTTCTGTTTTTTCCCATTCTTCTTTTTTTTGATTTATAATTTCTAATGTGTCATAGACTTTTGAAAATATTAACTTTATTACATCCTGTTTTGGTATTTCACCAGACATTTTTGTTGGCATTGGTGGCAGACAATTACCGTCAATAGACATGAAAATAATTTTGTTAAATGACTTTATATAATTAAACACTTCTCTTAAAGGTTTATATGTTTCTGGTTCCCATGGTTTTGACCTTGTTCCTGTTGGAAAAACTAAAAAAATATAATTTTTTTTATTTTCTTTTATAAACTTCTGGGTTGCAAGATTTATTTTTAGTGCTGTAGGATCGTCAGAATCAGACTTTGGTACAACTATGACTCTATGAAACTGTTCGGCCATTGTTTTTATAAAAAACTCTTCTTCATTTAATTTTCTTCCAGCAACAAAAACTATTTTTTCAAATATTTCCCTAAAAATTTGTTTTTTTTGGTTATACATTACAGCAAAAAAGACTGGTACATCGAAATTACTCTTATGTTCTGAAAGAATTAGACATGACTCTCCATTTTTAAAATACTGATAAAACTCAAGAAGATTGTTTTCACCTATTATTCCACTACCTTCAAGAATAAGCTTATCAAGAAATTTTTTGAATATTTCCCTGTTTGCAAGAAATGCTGGTTGGAAAACTTTCTTTGGTGTAATTACAGAGTTAAGGTTAGGGTCAGAGTTTTTTTTCATCTCTTCAACAGTTGAATGAAACTCTTTTAAAAGTTTTTTTTCTAGTTCTTTATCCATTTGTTAAATACCCTATAAATATGATTTATATCTGTTATTATAATATTATCATTTCTATCAATGTGAACGCCAATTATAAAAGAACCTGATACAACTTGTTTTTTATTTCCATTTTTATCAAGTTTATATACAATACCCTCTTCTCTGGTATTTTCAGCCCAGAAAAGGTCTCCATTTTTTGAAAAACATATACCACCAAGTAAATTATAAGTTTTTAGAAAAACTTCTGGTGTTTTTTCACCATTCTTTATTCTATATATATAGTTTAATCCCATACTTGAAGGTACTGAAAAATATAGGTCATCATCAGGTGAGAATGTAAAATGGTATCCTTTAAAAGACTCTGGGATATTTGTATAAAAAGATGCTCTACCTCTATAATCTATTTTAAATAGATTACCAGTCTGATCACCTACAAATATTCCACCTTTTGAGTCGAAAGCAATCCCAAAAGCACTCCCAAGACCTTGAGAAAAAACTTCATAATCATCTTTTCCAACAACCCTATATAATTTTCTTTCTGTTACACTTGTAACCCATAATACATTGTCATATACATATATTGAACTTGGAGAAGGTATTGTTGTAACATATGGTTCAACTCTGTCTGTTTCAAGGTTATGTCTGTATATAGTTCCATTTTTTGATTTTATCTCTTTTAAGTCTATAAAGTATATGTTTGCATGTTCATCTGAAGCAGGGCTTGATGCTATTATATATTTATCATTTGACAATTTCCATGGCAATATTATATTACTTTCTCCTGCTACTTTTGAAGAATAATATAGTGTAACAGGAGCTATAACATTTAAATCTTTTATCATTACCTGGACTATTATTTTTTTTGATGATGCAGCAAGTATTCTTATAACAGATTTGTTCCCGATAGATATATTAATATTTGATATTTTTGATGGGTCTATATCTTTTTTAAGCTCTATTTCAAGTATACCACCTGATAATAAGATATTAGGATTTATAGCGGATATTATATTTTTCTTAAAAATATTAAACATTATTTAATTCCCTTTTCTTTTAGAAAATTAATAAATATATCTTTCCTTTCTGTAAAAAGGATTTCAAGGAAAGAGTTTATATATGAATCGTAAGACCCAGTATCAAGTCTTTTGTCAGCCATAACAAAACATACTTTATTTTCTTTTGCAAGAAGCTCTATACCGTCTGTCATAAAAAACTCTCTTTCAGGAGGTGAAAATTTTAAAGCTTCTTTAAGTTTTTCAAAGATCTGGTCTGTAAATAGATACCTTCCCATAGATGCAATATTGCTAGGTGCTTCATTGATAGATGGTTTTTCAATAATACTTAAAACAGTATTATTATTATCTGGTTTTATAATCCCATATTTTGAAACATCTTTTTTATCAACTTCGAAACCAGCAAGCACGTTCATTCTTTTTTCTTTGTATGTTTCAATCATTTTTTTACTTAGATTTAAAGTTGGGTCTATATCATCCGGAAAAGCTACTACAAAGACAGAGTTTTTTAAAAAGGGCTCTGTAATTAGTAATGCATCCCCTGTGCCTTTCATATATTTTTGTCTTACAAAAAAGAAGTTCATATCGTATGGTTTAATAGATTCAATCTCTTGTTTTTTATTTTTTGAATCGAGAAACTTTTCAAGTTCAAAGTTTACATCAAGGTAATTTTCTAGATCTCTTTTCTGTCTTGAAGTAACTATAATAACATCTTTTATACCAGCATTTATAAACTCTCTTAATATAAAGTCTATTGCAGGTGTTGTCCCAAGAGGTATGAGTTCTTTTGAAATACTTTTTGTAAATGGCAAAAGTCTAGTGCCATATCCTGCTGCAATTATAACACCTTTTACATCCATTTAAAAACCTTTGTTGTATTTAAATTAGGATTTTAAAATTTAATATTAAAATTTTAAGATAATAATTTTTCTAAGTTTAATAAAATTTAAACCATGTAATGTTGATTTTTATTTTAAATCTAAAGGCTTTTATTTTTCTTGGTTTACAGAAATGTAAGGTGTTTAAAAAACATATATTAAAATAATTATTCATAATCCATAAGACTGTATTACTATTTTTTTAAACTTAATATTTTTTGAATATATAATTGTTAAATATCAAATATTTACACATGTTGTAAAATTATTATCTGATAAATAAAAATATTTACCATTATATTCCTGACACTTTTGACTTTTTTTATAACACCTTGGATAAAATGGGCAGTTTGAATCTACATTTATTTTTGGAATAATTTCTGGATAATAGTAGCTATATCCTGGGGTTGATGAGAGTAGTAACTGTGTGTAAGGATGAGTAGGTTTTTTAAGAATATTTATTGGGCCAAACTCCATTATTTGTCCACCATATAATACAAGGATATAATCACAAAAGTAATTAACTACTGATATGTCGTGAGAAACAAATATGTATTTGATTGATAAACTTTTTTGTAGTGATGTAAAAAGATTTAATATTTGAGCCTGTATTGAAACATCAAGAGAGCTTGTTGCCTCATCTGCAATAATTAATTCTGGATTAAGAATAAGTGCTCTTGCTATTGCAAGTCTTTGTCTTTGACCACCTGAAAACTGATGGGGATATTTATCGTAATCATCTTTTTTCATTCCAACTTTTTCCAAAACTTCAAAAACAAGTTTTTTTCTTTCATTATTTGTTCCTATATTATGTATATCAAGACCCTCTTTTATAGCATCACCTATTTTTATTTTTGGATTGAATGAAGAGTAGGGGTCTTGGAAAATTATTTGAACTTTTTTTCTATACCACATTAGGCTTTTTCTTTCAAGTGAAAGAATATCTATATTATCGTATAGTATATTCCCTGATATACTTTTTTTAGGTATAAGTCTTGTTATAGCAAGACTTAATGTTGTTTTACCGGAGCCAGATTCTCCAACTATTCCAATTGTGTTTATGTTATCAGTATTAAAATTTATGTTTTTAAGAATTTGTTTATTACCAAACCTTACGTTAAGTTCTCTTATTTTCAATTTATAATACCTGAATTAAGTTTTTGCTGTTATTAGTTTTGATACATATATATCTCTTGCTTGTTTAAAAAACTTTAAAGATTGTTCATAATCTCCTTTTATAAACATCATATTACCGAGATCATAATGGTTATTGTAATCATTCTTATCTTTTTCAATTTTATTTAGTGTTTCTTTTATTTTTTCCTCTATATTATCTCCATATTTTTTTACAAGGTCATCGTAAGTTAATTCCTCTATATGTTTATATTTGTTAGCAAGTTTTGTAATTTCTTTTGCTCTTTTATAACATTCCTTACTTTCATCATACATACCGAGTTTCATATATGCAAGCCCAAGTTCCGAGTAGTATAAAGGATTTTCTTCATATTTTAAAAGTTCTTTGTAAAATTTAACTGCCTCATTATAAAGACCTGCTTCCAGTGATAAAGGGGCGAGTTTTATTAATAGTTCTGTTTTAGGGTTTATTTCATAGGCTTTAGAGTAAGAGAATACAGCATCTTTAAGATATTTCATCTTTTCATAAGTAAGCCCTTTGTTCCAGTATATTTCAAATAGAGGCCTTCCAAGTTTTTCAGCTTTTTTATAGTATTCAAGTGCTTTCTGGTAATTCTCTTTTTTATAAAAGAGTACCCCTATATTAAGATATACTTCAGGTATAGTTTTTATTACCTCAGCCCTAAGGAAATAGTATAAAGCCTCTTCCCATTCTTTTAGTTCAAGATAAACTTGGCCTAAACCTATAAATATTGAATAAGCTTCGTCTGATTTTTCATCTCTTAATTTACTTAACATTTCCTTATAAATTTTTATAGCTTGGTCATATTCTCCATTTTTAACAAGGTCTTTAGCCTTATCAATACTCTTCATAATTCCCCTCCTAGATAACGATCAGTAAAAAAATATAATAATAAAATTTTGCATAATAAAATTTTAAAAAATTATCGTCAAATAAACATTATACAAAAGCTTAAATATTATTAGACTTGAAAATCATTGACATTTTAGGTACGCCCAAATGATCTGCTATTAATTTACATTTGGCTAGAAGAGCGAAAAATATATTATTTTTCTTTGCATCTGATAATCCTTCAAAATTACCTTGACCCTTAGCAATTATAATGTCAACATTATTCCATATATTTAGAAAATCATCTGAGAATAAATACTCAACAGCACCAGGTATTTTTATACCATTCTTAACAACCTTACCTATTTTGTTAAAGCCAAGTTCAACAAGCTCATTATAAGTTATATCATTTAATACGTTTTCATCTCTACCAGCTATATATATTTCTATCTGAGGATATTTTTCTTTTAATATAGTTAGAAATATTTTATCAAAAACTATTTCACCTGAGTTATCGGTTAAAAATAACAAACTTTTTGTTTTTGGTAATAGGGTTATAAATTCTTCAAAGTCGTCTATATAAAACTCTGTTTCAAGGTAAGATTCAAGGATTTTTGTTATTTCATTGTTCATTATATTATGAGTATCTTTTATCCCATAGTCAACTATATTTCCTGCTATCGAAAGTTTTATTGAGTTTTTAAGAGGGTTATATGCTCGTATTTTGTTTATAAAATTATCTGATATGTTTATAATAATTTCATTACTTCTTTTCTTTTCTTCTTTGTAAAAATCTGATATGTTTAACTCTTTGTATAAAGTATTATAACAGTATGGATAAAGTTCTATCGGTTTTAAGTCTGGTAGATAGTTGTCATTAAGACTCTTTAATACAGATTTTATTATTTTTAGTCTTTCTTCTCTATTTTTTACAAACTTTTTTATTATGCTTTCGGATTGATGAACAAAACACGATATACAATCTACATCTATTTTCAATTTAGTAAACCCTGTTATTTTGGTTAAAACTAATTTATTTTAATTTTATTGTTTATGAGTTCAAAAAACAAATAAAATATGAGAAATGTATTTATAATTATATTATTGTTTTTAAAAAAATAATATAAAAATTAATTAAAAAATAAGAAATAATATATATTTTTTAATATAAACAAATTCAAATGTCTGACTAAGATCAATTTCCAAGCTAATTTTTTGAAGATTATTTCCATTTTATTTTATTATTATTATATTTTAAGTTTAAAGAGGGGGCAAGGGTAGTGCTAACCTATTTTTAGGTTAGAGGAAAGTCCGGACTTTGTAGGCAAGGGAGCCAGGTAACACCTGGGCACTGAAAGGTGACGGAAAGTGCCACAGAAAATATACCGCCAGAATTTAAAAACTGGTAAGGGTGAAAAGGTGGTGTAAGAGACCACCAGGCTGACCGCAAGGTTCAGTTGTATGGTAAACCCCTCCCAAAGCAATGCCATAAACAGGTTAAGCCTACTAATGCCTGTTGGTGGGCAGCTAGAAAAAGGCAAGCAATTGCCTTTTCAAGAGAAATGCTACCATAAACAGAATCCGGCTTATTGCCCCCTCTTTATGTTTAAATTACTCTCTTTTATTATTTTTTAAAAAATTCTATTTTAACCTTAGATTTTTAATAATTACTTTTAAGTTGTGAGGTTATTTATGGATAATTTTTGGTTTGCTTTTTTTCTTACTTTTCTTGCCGGGATCTCAACAGGTATTGGTAGTATTATGTCTTTTTTCTCAAAAAACTTTAATACAAAGTTTTTATCAGCATCTCTTGGTTTTTCGGCTGGAGTTATGATTTATGTTTCATTTGTTGAAATACTTTCAAAGTCAAAAAGATTTTTATCTATATCTTTAGGGGAAGAAAAAGGGTATTATTTTTCTGTGTTATCATTTTTTATAGGCATAGCTATTATTGCTATTATAGACAATCTTATACCCTCTTTTGAAAATCCGCATGAGATAAAGAATATTAATGAAAACAGTTATGAGAAAAGGAAGAAAAAACTTCTTAGAACTGGATTTTTTACATTTTTAGCTATAACAATACACAATTTCCCGGAGGGTCTTGCAACACTTGTTGCAGCCTTATCTGATCCGCGATTAGGTATAAGTATAGCAGTTGCAATTGCTATTCATAATATTCCCGAGGGGATAGCTACATCAATCCCTATATACTATTCAACAGGAAGTAAAAGAAAAGCTTTTTATTTTTCATTTTTATCTGGCATTGCTGAACCTTTAGGAGCTGTTTTAGGTTATATTCTTTTAAAGGCAGTATTTAACAATACTACGTTTGGTATTATTTTTGGGATTGTTGCTGGTATAATGGTATATATATCTCTTGATGAACTACTTCCTACTGCTGAGGAGTATGGATATCACCATCTTTCAATATTAGGGCTTATACTTGGTATGTTTATTATGGCTTTAAGTTTAATTATGTTTATTTAGTTATTTTAAAATTTTAGAGATTAAATTTTATCTTTTAAATTCTTATAAAAAATAAAAGAAGTGAAAAGATGGATATTAAAATACGTATAGAAAAAGTTGTCTCAGGTGGATTAGGTTTTTCAAGAATAGATGAAAAAGTGTATTTTGTACCTTTTACTCTCCCAGGTGAATTGATTTTTGGGGAGATTTATGAGGATAAAAAAGAGTATGCTTTTGTTAGAGTCAAAGAGATAATTGAAAAGTCTGAAAAAAGAATTACTCCGGTATGTCCTATTTTTGGGTACTGTGGGGGATGTCAGTTACAGATGACTGATTATAAAACTCAACTTAGTATTAAGAAAGATATGATAGAAGAGTCTATTTCAAGGATAGCAAAAATAGATATACCAGTTATGGATATAGTAGAGTCTGACAAGGTTTTTAACTATAGAAATAAGGGTTCTTTTCAGGTGTTTAATGGATCAAAAATAGGATACTGTGAACCAGGTACAACAGATCCTTTTCCTATCGAATCCTGTCCTATAATGGAGGAACCTATAAATAGAAGAATAAAAGAGTTTTTAACTATAGAGGAAGAAAATAAAAAAATAGAGGGTATGAAAGCTTTAGTTATAAGGAGTAATTTTGAAAGTAAAATAATAGATTCTACTATCAAAAAAGACTGGTTTATAGAAAATGTAGCAGGACTTAATTTTATTGTTGATATAGATACATTTTTTCAGGTTAACAGGACAATAATTCCCAAATGGCTTGGACATATAAAAGATCTTGTTTTAAATTATAAAGTTGGTAAAGGATTGCTTGACCTTTATAGTGGTGTTGGGATAATAAGTCAATACCTTGCCCCATACTTTGATCATGTGATTGGGATAGAGATAAATAAAACACTTGTTAAGAACGGCAATAAAGCATTGGAACTTAATAAAATAAATAACACAAAATTTATAACTGCTGATGCTTCAAGGTTTTATAGCCTTGGCTTTATTTATGATACTGTTATAATAAATCCACCAAGAAAAGGAATAAGTTATAAAATGATAAAGTCGCTTATTCAATCAAAACCTAAAGTTATAATATATTCATCATGTAACCCAGATACTTTTGCAAGAGATATAAGACAACTTATTGCAGGGGGTTATAGTATTGATTATATTCAGGGGTTTGATATGTTCCCAAATACTAAACACCTTGAAGTTGTTGGTGTTATTTATTTAAAGTGATTAGAAAGGAGTTTAATGATAGATATTGTTATATATAGAGATAATAATACTGTTGAGTTTGGGCTCGTTAAGGCAGAAAAAAAGAATAAGCTTATTATATCAAATATTACTGGTAAAGAATTATCAATAAGTATTAATAAAATTCTGGATAAAATAGCTCTTAATTTTAAAAGCTTTGATGATGCTTTTAAGATAATAAAAGAATTTTATTCTAAAAAAGAGGAGTTTAAAACAAAAGTAAATATAAAAGAGTTATATGAACTTACAAAAGATATTGAGTCTCTCTCTATTGATGATATATATTCTTTATTTTTCACTGAGGTTGATTATTGTAAGAAGGCTGCTATTTTCGAATTACTTTTAAATGATAAAATTTATTTTGAGTTTAAAGATAACAGTTTTTTCCCTAGGTCTGAGAATGAGGTAAATAGAATAATAGATAGCATTAAAGCAAAAGAGGAAAATGAAAGAAAAAGAAAAGAGATTGAAGAAAACTCTCTTGAATGGTTTAAAAATGGAACTGGTAATATTCCAGACTTTGTTAGAGAATATATTAGCCCTATAATAGATTTTGCTATATATCAGGATGAATCTAAAAATAAACATATTGCTATTGAGAGACTTGAGAAGATTTCTGCTATTAATAACTTCAATATATCAGGTGATATAAATTATGCTGCATTTAGACTCTGTTATAATCTTGGCATATTCAAAGAGGATGAAAATCTTCTATTAAAGAAATATAATATACCACTTAATTTTTCTTCTGATGAATTGTCATTTTCAGAAAATATTGCTAAAAATTTTAGTGTAAATTTTGAAAACAGGATTGATCTTAGAAACCTTTTCACATTCAGTATAGATGACTCAACAACAAAAGATATAGATGATGCAATATCTGTTGAGATTGATGATGATAGTATAAAGTTGTATATTCATATTGCTGATGTTAATGAGGTTTTAGAGAGTAATGATCTTATTGAAACAGCTAAAAATAGAGTAAGTAGTATATATCTTCCTGATATTAAGATACCAATGCTTCCTCCTATTATCTCTGAATATGTTTCTTCTCTGTTATGTGGAACAGATAGATATGCTATAACATACTGTTTTGAGTTTGATAATACTCTCCAAATAAAGGATTTTAAGGTTTTTCCTTCTGTTGTTAATATTGATAAGAACTTTAGTTATGAGGAGGTTGATAATATTCTAGAAAATAAATATGGAGATTTATTCCATATTTTTAATAAAATTTATCAGATTTCAGAATATTTACAACAAAGAAGGCTTTCAAATAATGGTATTGAGTTCTCTTTTATAAACGTTTATCCAGTTGTTGAGAATGAAAATACTATTAGACTTAAGGTATTTAATCCATTTTCAAAAAGTGTTAATATGGTTAAAGAATTGATGATACTTGTTAATAACTATTCTGCTTTTTTTACTTATAAAAACAATATACCATCTATTTATATAGCTCAGGATAGCCCTGATACAAAGATAGAACTTAACACAAGAATTGTTAAAGATAAAGTTTTACTTGGTGAATTGCTTAAATACATGAAGAAAGCTTATATAACAACTGATCCCAGACCACACTATGCTCTTGGTTTAAACCTTTATACTCAGGCAACATCACCTATAAGAAGACTTCTTGACCTTATTGTTCAAAGACAAATTAAGAACTTTATAATAAATAAAGAGCTTTATTCCGGAGATTTTATAGATGAAATTATATTTATTATTAATCATAAGAGATCAATAATATCTGAAATAGAAAATGAGGTTAATAAATACTGGTTACTTAAATTCCTTTTGATTGAATACAGAAATAAAAAACTTGATGGTATTGTTTTAAGAGAAATAAATGGTTCATACCTTGTTGAAATAGAGGTTACAAAAAGTGTTGCAAAAATATCATCTAAAAAAGTTTTAGAGCCAGGCCAGAAAATAAGTGTAAAACTTCATACAATAATACCAAGACTTGGGATAGCTTTAGGAAATGTTGTAAACTGATTGTTTCTTCTTATTTTTTTTCGATAAATAGATATAAATTAATCTTAAAATTGCAATAAAAATTATACCTAAATAATATACCCAATAAGGATCTTTTTTATCCTCTTTTTCTATTTCTTTTTTAATTTTTTCTATTTCTTCTTTTAATTTATCTTCATTTATTATTTTAATAATGTATTTGTAATCTTTATAATCACTATTGTTTAATCTGAAATCAAGTCTTGTATTTTTTTCAATTAGCTCTCTTTTTATTTTTTTAAGTTCTTCTATCTTATGTTTTTTTTCTTCTATTAGACTTGAAGTATTTAAATAATGCCCTAAAAGGTATAGGGAAAATATTGTTACTATTATTAGAAATATTTTTGGTATAGAATTTTTTTTCTCTTTTTTTGTGTTTTTAATTTCTACAGTATTTATGTTGTAATCTGACAATTTTATTATCATTTTTTCTCCTTTAAAAGATCCCCACTTTGTGGGGATTTAAAAGGGTAAAGGCTGGAGTTGAAAAAAATTAATTATCTTAATAATTGTAATACTGCCTGTGTTTTTTGATTTGCTTGTGTAAGCATGGCAGTAGCAGACTGAACAAGTATATTGTTTTTAGTATATTCAACCATTTGAGATGCCATATTTGTGTCTCTTATTCTTGATTCTGCTGCCTGTAAGTTTTCTGCTGCCTGTTCAAGTCCTTTAAATGCATACTCCAATCTATTTTGATATGCACCAAGGTCAGCTCTCTGTTTGTTTACTTTCTTTAATGCCATATCTACTGTGCCTATAGCCTGGTTAGCTTTATCTGGTGTTGATATTGATATTATCTCATTTGTAGCTGGGTTTTTAATACCAACTCCTGCTGATGTCATTGTACCTATATATACTCTTTCTCTCTGATCCATGTTTGCACCTATATGGAACCACATGCTTGCTGTAACTTCAGCACCCTCAACTTCTGTTCTTGCGAATCTTCCTGTTAACATATTAAGACCATTGAACTGAGCATGAGATGCAATCCTGTCTATTTCATCTACAAGTTGAGATACTTCAACTTGGATCTGCATCCTGTCTTCCATTGTATATATACCGTTTGCTGATTGGACTGCAAGTTCTCTTATTCTTTGTAAAATGTCCTGAGTGTTTTGTAGATATCCTTCAGTTGATTGTATAAAAGATATTCCATCCTGTGCATTTTGAGCTGCTCTATAAAGACCTCTTATTTGGCTCCTCATTTTTTCAGATACAGCAAGACCTGCAGCATCATCACCTGCTCTGTTTATCCTAAGACCAGATGAAAGTTTTTCAATATCTTTTTGGATATTGTTGTCATTAATGCCTAATTGTCTTTGAGTGTATATTGCACTCATGTTGTGATTAATAATCATTGTAAACCTCCTCCTTGAAACTTTGTAACATCCTTGTTTTATAGTTATTTATTATTCTCGAAGGTTTTAAAAAACACTTAATAGATTTTTTGAAATTTTTTAATTTATTTTTCCGATATTCTTTTTCTATAAATAAATTATTTGTTAAGGTATAAGTAAAGTTATGTGTAATATTATAAAGCTTAATAAGAATGATATTTTAATTAATATAGTTAGAAGAAATATTGAAAGTAAAGATTATAAAACTGCTATTTCTATACTTGAAAAAATAGATGATAAAAAATATCATATATTAAAGTTACTTTTGGAACTTTATTTAATAGAAGAATATTCTTATAATAAGGTTGTAAAGGTTTTAAAAAATATGTTTTTATTTAAAGATCTTAACAGCTTTGAAGCAACACTTATAATAAAAAAAATTAAAGAAAGTAAAAGAAATGGGGTTTTATTCTTTTTTATTAGAAGGTCTATAAGTGTTTTTTCTACTGACCCATTTTTCAAAATAGAGCTTGTAAAACTATTAATTAATAACAGTAAATATAAATTATCATATAATCTTCTTAAGGATTTTAAAAGATTTTTAAGCCCTGAAAATTATATGTTTTATCGTGCTTATATATTAAGAGAGAAGAATAAGAGATTAAGAAGTATGTTTTATTTTTATAAACTTGTTAAGAATTATCCTTTTAATATAGTATATAGATATTTTTTCTCGTGTTTACTTGAGGAACTTAATCTTGTTAAAACAAGTAAAAAACATATTAATTTTATAAAAGACTTTATCAAATTTATTCCAAAAATAATAAATTATGATCCTGATGATATAGGTTTTAAAAAATTTATTTTTAAAACTATCTGGGATGATTTTAGCTATTAGTTTCTTGTAGTTTTTTAATTTTATAAATTAAATAATGATTTCTATTTTTTATTCGATAATAGATAAATACTTTAAAAATGGAGTTTATTATGTTTTATAGTAAAATTAGAAAGAAACTCTTATATTTAAGAAACACTTTTGGTATTATTGGTTTAAAAGGTGGAACAGAAGTAGAGGACCTTAATTTCAAAGAGATAGCTGTTATGAGAAAAATATCATCTGGTATAATGCCTCTTACTGTTAAAATTGGTGGACCTGAAGCAAGGAATGATATGAGAGAATGTATAGAGATAGGAGTTGATGTAATACTTGCTCCTATGATTGAAAGTCCATATGCTCTTGAGAACTTTATTACTTCTTCTAAAGAGGTGGAGAATTATTATAATAAAAAAATTTTGAAAGCTATAAATTTTGAAACAATAACGTGTTATAAATATATTAATGAAATATTTTCTTCAAAGTTTTTTGCTGATATAAGTTCTATTACTATTGGTAGAACAGATCTTGCAGGTTCTATGGGAGAAGAAGTTGATTCTGATGAGGTTATTAATGTAACAAAGGATATTGTTAAGAGATCAAAAGAACATGGCAAAAAAACATCTGTTGGAGGAAAAATAAAAATAGGTAATATAGAAAAAATAGCAAAAGTTATTATGCCTGATATGATAAATACAAGACATATAATAATAGATGTTAGTTATAAACCTGCTGCACTTAAGGAAGCACTTGTTGAGTCACTTTTGTTTGAGATAGAACTTTATAAGATTTTTTCAAAATATGGCAAAAAAGAATTTTACAAGGCAAGGATAGAAGATACATTAAAAAGAGCCGGACTTAAGTAGTTAAATGGGCAAGCACCCCCACAATGCACTCTGGATAGCTACCGTTGCTTCCTTCCGGACCTGGCGGGGTTCACTATCCATAAGTCATATGGGACCTGCCCAAACGGAGAAGGAGGGATTTGAACCCTCGGTAGGGGTTTAGCCTACACACGCGTTCCAGGCGTGCTCCTTAAACCGGGCTCGGACACCTCTCCTTTATAAAATTTTAGAAATTAAATTTATTTAAATATTTCTATTTTTTGAAAATTATTTATCTATCTTGTTACATCTATTAATCAGAACAAGCAAGTATTAGAATTTTTTATTTTTAATAACTTTTTATAATCCTAAAAATATTATTAATGATTAATCTTAGTTTTTATAAACTTGAAAAATAAAAAATTTATTTTATAATAATTAATATACGAAAATAAAATGGGTGAAATTTATGGTTCCCCTCCCAAAAATACCATAATTTCACCAATTAATGGGAAGGTTATATACCTTTCCGTTTTTCTTAAATTATCTAATTCTAAATTTGGAGCATTTTTTAACTTTAAATATTTTCCAATTTCAAATGAAAATTACGAATAGATTCATCTGATAAGCTTTTCATACTCTTTTTGATTAAAATAAACATCAATTAAGTTAACATGAAAATTTTGTTAGTTAGGACATTCCTTTATAGCGTTAAGTAGCAAATCAATGGAAACACTATAATTTTTTGCTTTATTAAACTCAATTAGTTTTTATAATATGACTATTTATTAAGCCTTTTAAAGAAGAAAAGATAAAAATTAGGATTAATAATATATAACGTAAAACTTTTTTATCCAAAAATCATTTTAAATATTTAAAATAGATTAATAAAAAATACTAATTTATATTATTATAATATTATTCCTTATAAATTCTGTTTAAATACTCTTTAAATAAATTATAGTTTAATAATTCTTCTTCTTTAAAATAATTTCTTAGATTATTATATTTTTTCTCGCCTTCATGAGTCAACCAGAAATTCCCATCAGTGATCCATATAAATTTAAAATTTGTGTTATTA